>Ga0157376_10000203_pt1 | contig 41099 bp, 39 predicted proteins | sample M45metaG_FD_121801 | JGI IMG/M metagenome (GOLD analysis project Ga0157376, IMG submission 121801) | Miscanthus rhizosphere microbial communities from Kellogg Biological Station, Michigan, USA - M4-5 metaG | ecosystem: Host-associated > Plants > Roots > Rhizosphere > Soil | place: USA: Michigan...
ACCGTCTTCCAGCGGATGGCCCGCCGGTTGGTCGACAGCAGAAACGCAATCGCAAGAATCCCTACGAAGCCGATCAGCGCAGAAAAACGCTCCATTCACTGCTCCCGTCGTTGCCGAATTTTTTGATGTGACCGATTGGTCTGCGCATTATGCGGGATCGGGAGCGCCATGAATAGGTAGGCGTTGCCGTCACCGGCGGATCGCGACCGCGCTTATACTCCGCGCTCCAAGTTCGTCCAAAACGAGGAAATCATGATCAAGGGTATCGACGAAGCGGTCGCTTTCGTACGCAGTAAGACTTCCATCCAGCCGCAGGTCGGCGTGATTCTCGGCTCGGGACTCGGCAACGTTGTCGACGCGCTCGAGATCGAGACGTCGATTCCCTACTCCGACATCCCGGGCGCGAAGGCGTCGACGGTGGTCGGCCATCAGGGACGCATGATCCTGGCGCGCGTGAATCAGACGCCGGTGGTGGTGATGCAGGGCCGCATTCACTTTTACGAAGGCCATGAGATGTCCGAGGTGATGTTCCTCTCGCGCGTGATCGGGCGCCTCGGCATCAAGCAGCTCATCGTCACCAACGCTGCCGGCGGCGTGAACACGGCGTACAAGGCGGGCGACTTGATGCTGATCTCGGATCACATCAATTTCGTGGGCATCAATCCGCTGCGCGGACCGAATATCGACGACCTGGGCGTGCGCTTTCCTGACATGAGCGAGGCGTATCCGGAGTCACTGCGCGACGTCGCCAAGCAGGTCGCGCGCGAGCTCGGTCAACTGCTGCAGGAAGGCGTCTACCTCGCGCTGTCGGGTCCGACGTACGAGACGCCGGCCGAAATCCGCGCGTTCCGCACACTCGGCGCGGACGCCGTCGGCATGTCGACGGTGCCCGAGGTGATCGCCATGTCGCAGATGCAGATTCCGGTGCTCGGCATCTCCTGCATCACGAACATGGCCGCCGGAATCCTGAAGCAGAAACTGACGCACCAGGAAGTGATGGACACAACCGCCCGCGTGCAGGCGGACTTCACCGCGCTGGTGTTGGGGTGCTTGCAGCGCTTCGCGGGGTAGCGGTCGGAGCGCTGGCGTTGTGTCTCAAGGCCAGGCGTCGGGATCCAAGGGCTCTGTAAGCCCGGCGCGATACTCCTCGTGCGCTTCGTCAGCCATCTGCGCTAACAGATCCTGCGATCGCGAGAAAAGATCGTCCCATCGGCCCTCCGATTCCGTATCCCTCAGCATGAAGGCGTCAAAAGAATCCGTCACTTCTTCTCCTCGGCGCCGAAGTAAACCTGAATCTCCACGACGCGGTTGCCGGCGCACTTCAGGTACTCGGCGTTGCGGAACTTCACGCCGTCCTCGACCCGCGTTACCTGGTAGCGCACGAATGCTTCATCGCCTTTTTCGAACAGCTTCTCCAGTTTGAAGTCCTTCAGCTTGTCGCTGTTCGGCCAGCAGCGAACGAAATACTCATCCTTGTCGATGTGGTCGTCCTGCGGGCTGGTGAAGGTGAAGTCGTCGCTGAGCAGCTCCTCCATCCCGGCGCGGTCGCGTGAAAAAAAGGCGGCGTAGCAGCTGCGGACGAGATCGGAAACGTTGCCGGATTTCATACGCAACCGGCGTGCAGATGTAGTGCCTGTCTTAGAAGTGGAAGGCGAACATCGGCACCCAATGCCACGCCACCCAGAAGAGGAACGCGCCGAACATCGTGTTGGCGAAGTTCAGCGTCCCGTTTGCGATCGGCGAGCCGTGACGGCGATTCCAACTGCCTAGGATGGATTCGAGGTAGGAGCCTAGGAAAGCGCAGAGGGTGAGCACGATGATGACGCGCGATTTGTAGATCGCGACGCTGCCGATGAAGCCCGCCTGAAAATGATGCGTGGCCATGGCCGTGCCGGCGATGGCCACGAGGCATCCGGCCACGAGTCCGGCTAACGTCCCTTCGATGGAGATCGCTCCCTCCGTTCCGCGCTCGACGCCGCGGAACGACAGCGGCAGAAAGGCACGCTTGCCAAAGAGCTGGCCGATCTCCGATGCCGTCGTATCGGCGGCAGCGGTGGCCAGCGCCGCGATGCCCATGAACAACGGCACGAATCCCAATCCGCGCCAGCACGCCACGGCGCACAGCGCGGCCACGCCGACGTTCGCGAACGCATGTGCGGCACCGCGGCGTCCGCCCTTTTCCTGCGCCAGCCCTTCGCCCGCCTTGCGTGCGTAGCCGAGCTTCGTGGCCAGCGTGCCGATGATGAAAAACGCCAGCAGCGCGATGTAGAGCGGAGGGCCGCCGCCGAGAATGATGACGCAGCCGAGAATCCATCCGACCAGCGCGCCGGAAATGTCGACGCTGCGGAGCACGTAGCCGATGATCGCGAGAACTGTGTTGACGACGATCCACGGCCAGGCGATCGGCGGCGGAGCGGAAAGCGCGACCATCGGTTTGATGGCCATCGCCGCAAGCACCGCGGCGGCGACGAACGGCACGGTGACGTTGTCGTCGATTCCCAGCGGAAGCGTTTCGGCGATCGCACTCACGATCAGCGCCGCTGCGATGGCAACGTCGTGCGGCGCTCCGAACACGCGCGCGATTCCAAACGCGGCAAGGCCGCCGAACAGGATGAACGCCGCGAATCCTCCCCACGACTTCGTCTCGTTCCATGGCAACGTCGCCACCGGCATCCACTTCCCGATCACCGTCGAGAATCCGTCGCCGAAGGCCATCAGCACCCACGCCACCGCGGCGATCTCGATGTGCCAGTTGAAGACGACCACCAGCACCAGCACCGCGAACGGATAGAGCACGATGCCGACGTCCCAGCCGCGCTCGTGGCGCGAGACGCGGCGGCCGACCAGGCGATGCAGCAGCAGCCAGTTGCCGATGACCGCGGCGGCACAAATCAGCGCGGCGTAACGCCACGGAATGCGCGCCAGCGCCAGCGCGCCGAAGCCCATGCCGATGTGCAGGAACTTTCGGAGCGCCTCGTTCGTTTCGTGTGGCTCAACCGCGGAATCAGTCATCGTTTTCAACAGCTTACAATACGCGATCCAATGCCGGACTCCTCGCAAAAACCGCCGCTGCTTTCGGTGCTCATCCCCTGCTACAACGAGCGCTCGACGGTCGGCGAACTGCTGCGCCACGTACTCGAGGTGCCGATCGAGAAGGAGATCATCGTCATCGACGATAAGTCGAGCGACGGCTCCGCCGGCGTCGTGGCCGCGCTGGCAAAACAGCATCCCGAAATCCGCCACGTTTTTCAGCCGGTGAACATGGGCAAGGGCGCCGCGATCCGCCGCGGGATCGCCGAGGCCGTTGGCGACCTTGTGCTGATCCAGGATGCCGATCTCGAATACGACCCGAATGAATATCCGAAACTGATCCAGCCAATCGTCGACGGCCATGCGGACGTCGTCTTCGGTTCGCGCTTCGAAGGCTACCCCCGACGCGTGATGCTCTACTGGCACCGCCTCGGCAACAACCTTCTGACGTTCCTCTCGAACTGCACGACGAATCTCGATCTCACCGACATGGAGACCTGCTACAAGGTTTTCCGCCGCGAGGTCATCCAGTCGATCAATCTGAAATCGAACCGCTTCGGCATCGAGCCGGAAATCACGGCCAAGGTGGCGCGGCGCGGCTACCGCATCTTCGAGGTGCCGATCTCGTACTACGGCCGCGATTACTGGGAAGGCAAAAAGATCAACTGGAAGGACGGCTTCAGCGCGATCTGGACGATCTTCCGCTACGGTCTTTTCGACGATCCGTCCAACGAGCCGAAGACCTACAAGACACTGCGCCGCCGCGGCTCGCTGAAACGCTACAACAAATGGATCTGGGAGCGCGTGGCGCCGTACGTCGGGCAGCGCGTTCTCGAAGTCGGCGCCGGTTCGGGGACGATGACGCGATTTCTCTACGGGCGCGAACTGATCGTCGCCACGGATAAAGAGACGCCGTACATCGATCGATTACGCAACGCCTTCCGCCGCCGACCGGGCATGATCGTCGATCGGCTCGACCTCGATCGCGATGACGCAGTCGAGCTTGCGAGCCACGAGTTCGACACGATTCTCTGCATCAATGTCCTGGAGCACACGACCGACGATGCCGCCGCGCTGCGCCGCGCCTATCAACTGCTCATGCCGGGCGGACGAATCATCATCTTTGTCCCCGCCGGAAAAGATCTCTTCGGCACACTCGACCGCGGCATCGGTCATCAGCGCCGCTACGAACGCGACGAGTTGATCTCGCTGCTGCAAGCGGCCGGCTTCGAAGTGGAAGAGACGGTCTACCAGAATCGCGCCGCGAAACTGGCCTGGCGGCTGAACTCGAAACTCTTCAATCGCAACGCCCTGCCGGCCGCGCAGTCGAAGATTTTCGATCGCCTCGTTCCGCTGCTCAAGGCGCTCGACGGCGCTCGCCCGAAGAGTGGATTGAGCCTAATCGCGATCGGAAAAAAACCGAGTTTGGGCAATGAGGCGGCGGTGAGCGTCGAAGCGAATGCTTCCGCGTCCCCGTCCGTCGTCCGCTCGCCGCTGCCCGCCTCGTGAACGTCTGTTTCCCTTCTATTCCACGATGCTCCAGCCGGCCATGTCGGGCCAGATCCCTCGTCACACGATAAATAGTGGGGTCACACGATAAACGGTGGGGTCATACCTTCGGCCTGCAACCGTCGGGGTAACTCCGTGGGGTCACACCTTCGGTCGATGAACCCGTGGGGCCAGATCTTCGGTCTAGGCAACTCATCGAGATCAGAACCCGTGGGGACAGACCTTCGGTCTAGGCAACTCATCGAAGGTGTGACTCCTCTGCCAATGGTTTTGTTATTCGTGACCCCCTTTTGCCACGGGTAACCCGCGGGGTCACACCTTCGGTCCGCGATAACTCCTGGGGTCACACCTTTGGTCCATGCAACCGTCGACGATATGACCGCTTGGTTATTCGTACCTGTGGCAGGCGTCAAACCTTGGTCAATCGGATGACCGAAGGTGTGACCCCTTCGGCAAAGTGAAACGCGAGTCATGACTGGACCATCGTCACACGTTAAGCTTGGCCCATGTGTCTCCGCACAGCCTTGATCCTGGCCGGCGGCGTCGGCTCGCGCCTGCGGCCGCTGTCGTCCGACGAGAACCCGAAACAGTTCCTGCGCATCTTCGACGGCGCATCGCTACTGCAGAAAACGTACGGGCGCGTGACCCGGCTGATGGAGCCGTCGCGGATCTTCGTCTCCACGAACGACCAGTATCAGTCGAAGTGCGCGGCCGAGCTTCCATTGGTCCCGGAAGCCAACATACTGACGGAACCGGCGCGCCGGAACACAGGACCCGCCATCGCCGTCTGCTGCTTTGCGATCGAGGCCGCATTCGGCGATCCGGTCATCGCTGTGCTTGCGTCGGATCATTTCATCGCTGACGAAGACGAATTCGTCGGCGCGCTATCCCGCGCGTACGACTTTGCCGCTGCCAAGGATTTCCTCGTCGCCATCGGCATCGAGCCGACCGAGCCGAACACGGGCTTCGGGTATCTGCAGCTGGGCGACCTAATCGAACCCGGCGTCAACGAGTTGCGCCGTTTCACCGAAAAGCCGTCGCGCGACGTCGCCGAGCAGTTTTTGCAGGCCGGCAACTATCTTTGGAACGCGAGCATGTTCGTCTGGCGAGCCAGCGTCTTTCGCCGTGCCCTCGAAAAGGCCGCGCCGGAAATCGCCTCGCTCGCCGCCCGCATCGTCAGCAGCGGCGATCCCGGAAAACGCGTCGAACATTACCAGGCCATGCCGTCGATCTCCATCGACTACGCGCTCATGGAAAACGCGTCGAACGTTGCCGCCATCCGCGGCGACTTCGGCTGGAGCGACGTCGGTAGTTTCGAAGCGCTTGAACGCGTCGGCGTGCCGGTGTCGGAGTTACTGAAAAAGGTCAGCGGCGTCTGACGCTGCGCCGGCACTTGGCCTCGGCGCGCGATTCGATCTGGCGGACGCGTTCGCGTGAAAGTCCGAGAATCTCGCCGATGTCGCGAAGGGTCAGCTCGTCGTCCTGCAGCACACCGTAGCGAAGCCGCAGAATCGTCTTCTCCTCGATCGGCAGCGACTCGACCATTTTTTGCACGGCGCCCTGCTGCTTGAGCGACTCCAGCGCCGGCATCCGGTCCTTTGCAATCTGCGGCGTCATCCCTTCGTCGAGATCGCCTAGCTCGTACCAGAACCGCCACCACGCCTTCGGGTTCGGATTCGTGTAGAGCAGTAGCTGCGCGAGCTCGCTGTGCGTAATGGACAGCGCCTCGCAGACTTTGCCCTTCGCGGCAGTCAACACGGCCACGATTTTTTCGCGCGGATGATTGAGAAACGCCGCGAGCTCGTCGAGCCGCTTCGGAGCGTTATCGGTGACGCCGTGCCGGAGGCTGAGCACGAGTCGCTCTTTCGGGGATAGCTCCGACATGTGCGCGAGCAACTCCTCGCGCCGCCCCTGCACCTGCATGGTGTCCTCGGCGGAAGGAACGGTGGTCTGTTCGATCATGTCGGCCAGCTCGGTGTGCGACTCATCATCCAGCTCAGCGTTCAGTGAAAAGTTGTCGCTGTTCGCGCGCAGCAGCGTCTGCACTTCCTTCACGGAAACACCGAGTTCCGCCGCCAACTCATCCGCGGTCGGAATCTGCTTGCCGTCGGTCATCGCCGCGGCGATGGCGCGCTCCAGCCGGTACATCAGATTGGCGCGCTTCGGAGGGAGGCGGAAGGCGCCCCCCTGTTCCGACAGCGCATGCAGGATCGATTGGCGGATCCACCAGACCGCGTAGGTGATGAACTTGACGTTCTTGTCGGGATCGAACTTTTTCGCGGCGTGGATCAGGCCGATGTTTCCCTCGTTGATCAGGTCGAGGAAGAGGACGTGCGAGTTGCGATACTTCTTCGCGTACGAAACGACGAAGCGGAGATTGGCCTTTACCAGCTCTTCGAGCGCGGCCTTGTCATTCTCCTGAACGCGCTTCCCCAGCTCGCGCTCGCGCTCGGGCGTTAGCCGAGGCACCTGCGCGATTTCGTGAAGATACTGATTCAGAAGATCGTACGAATCATCTCGCTCTTCATATCGGGCCATGTTTTGGAACGTGCATTCTACTGCTCCCGTCGACGCGCCGCACACCTTCGTCTCCTTCGAGCAGGGTCACACCTTCGTCGGCGTTTTGCGGGGGTCACACCTTCGATTCAGATATCGATGTAACCCCGGGGTCACACCTTTCAAAAGCGAGATATACAAAAGGTGTGACCCCAAAGCGGAAAGCGCAAAGGTACGCGCAAGAAGAGCGAAGCGAAAGCGAGAGTGAACGAAGAGAGACCGTCAGTCCACGCCGTCAGGTGAGGCGCCCCGCAACAGCGGTCTCGGTGAGTTCTGGTAGTGGAGGGTTCAGCGACTCCGCGGATCATCAGTAAGGGAAGAGAGCAGACGTCTCAATAGCAATCTAGACGAATCGTCGGAGGCACGGTGGGTGCGATTTTGAAGCTCGGAAAATTCAGGCTCGAACGATCGCGAGCGATTGGTCAAGGTACGCCAGCAGCGTCGAGTCGGTAGCGAACTCGCGGTCGCATCGCCGAATCAACCCCGATATATGACCTTCGCTGCGCAAACGCAGTGCTGCGGCGATCGAGCGGAGAGTCACCAATCCCTCGTACCAGCCGATCCAGGCCACCAGCCGGCGCAGGCAGCCGCCGCGCGTTTCGCGGATCGCCGACGCGGCGATGTTTGCGACTCGAGCCACTGCCGAAACTACTTCGTGCATCTTAGGACGCCCCACCGTGCGCTGCAGCCTCGGGTGATCCGTCGAGCGTGGCTTCGTTTCCACAACCTTCCGCATCTTTTTCGCCCAAAGCTCGGTGCCGAGATAGATGCCGTTGATCGCTTTCTCCCACAAGCATTCTTCTGACCCTATCTTGGCGGCCACGAATTCACGGTAGTACGTCTGGGCCAGCTGAGTGTCGGGAGCGAAGGGCAAGAGCGCCGCATTGACGTCGAGCCAATCGGGCGCGACATCGAGTCCGGCGGTACTCCGATAACTCGACCAGCGGTAATTCTCCGGCGCTGACGCTAAGCCGGCTCGCACCGGATTGAGAACCACGTATCGAAGAACCTCCGTGAAGTAGGCCTCCTTCTCCACCAGAAACGCCTTGAAGCGGCCGCCAAACAGGTGTCCCCACCTCTTGTGCTGATGGTTGAACCATCCTGCATACGAGCCATTGAGCCAATGCATACCCCGAGAGAGATTCGGCTCTGGCGTCTGGAGTACAAGGTGGAAGTGATTCGACATCAACACCCACGCAGTGATGCTCCAGCCGAAGCGTTTCGCCGTCTCGCCGAGGAAGGCGAGAAAGGTCTTCCGATCACGGTCATTCCTGAAAATGGGCCGTTTTTCGTTGCCGCGCGAGGTGACGTGATAGACGGCCCCGGGAAACTCGATACGAAGTGGTCGTGCCATAACGCGCCGAGGGTCCCTCGGTTGCAACGAATTTCCGAGGAATCTCCCAGCCGTGGAGCAATCGCCACCAAAACCTCCTCGGAATGGAAGATTTTTGGCGAAGTGCTCTACAAACAGGAGAAACGCCGGCAGCGCGCGAGCGAAGAATGAGAAACGAACAGCGTTCGGAGTCAAATGGCCGAGGTATCCAAGGTGCGTAGGCAGCGATGGACCATCGGGGTCACACCTTCGAGGGTAAACCACGGATCGAAGGTGTGACCCCAATAGTCGCCTGACCCCAATAGTCGCCTAGTCGCCCGCGACCAAGAGCCGAAGGTGTGGATCGAAGAGCGAAGGTGTGGCCTCACTTAAAACCCGGCGAAGAGCGAAGGTGTGTCCCCCATTCAAAACTAAACTCGCCGAGCAAAGGTGTGGCCCCCATCAAAACTCGTGAAGGAGGGTCGGGTCGACTTTTGCCCGGACGGTGCGGCGGTCGAGGGCAAGGGTTTCGGCGACGGTGCTGTAGTTGCGGGAGGTGGCGTAGAGGAGGGTGCAGTATTGGCGGAGGAGTTGGTCGGCGGTGAGGCGGCCGGCGACGATGTTGTCGGCGATGCGCTGGCGGGCGTCGGGGTTGGCGGCGGCGGGGCGCGGTTCGTAGGTGCCGCGGAGCATGACACTGCGGACGCATTGTTCGAGCTCGCGGAAGTTGCCGGGCCAGCGATAGTCGAGGCCCGGTGAGACTTCGATCGCGCTGATGACTTCCTCGGTCAGAGCCTCGGATTCGGCTTCGCCGGCGACTCGCGTGCAGATGAAGCGGACCAGGTGATCCAATTCCTGTTCGCCGCCGGCGAGTTGCTCCTGGAGGCTGGGCGTGGTGATGGTGTCGGCGCAGAGGCGATAGTAGAAATCCTCGCGGAATCGTCCCTTGCGGATCTCCTCGGGCAGATCGCGATTCGTAGCGGCGATCAGTTTCCCTTCGAATGCGCGCGGAGTCGTGTCGCCGAGGCGCTGGAGGGTGCGGGACTGAAGAACGCGCAGGAGTTTGACCTGCACGGAGGGATCGACTTCGCCGACTTCATCGAGGAAGACGGAGCCGAGCGCGCCGCATGATTCGAGAAAGCCTTCGCGATCGGTGGCGGCGCCGGTGAAGGCGCCCTTGCGATGTCCGAAGAGCTCGGATTCGATGAGCGTCGGCGACAGCGCAGCGATGTTGACGGGTACGAAGACCGGCTGCGCGGGGCCAGTGAAACGTTCGCGGCGTTCGTCGAACGGGATGTAGCGCGAGTACGCAATGGCGCGCGCGACCAACTCCTTGCCGGTGCCGGTCGGTCCCGTGATCAGCGTGGGGATGTCGCCCATGCGCGGCCAGAGCGAACGGCGATAACGGCGAACGTCGTGCGTGAAGACCGACTGCCAGACTGCCGCGCGCAACGCGGCGACCGGTCGGGTGCGTCCGACGATGTTGCGGTAGACCTGATGGAAGGCGCGACGCACTTGATAGAAGCAGGCGAAGAGATGGCCGGCGTCGGTGCGCTCGCCGAGGTACGCGATGACGTCCGCGCGGAATCGCGGGTAGAACTCGACTCGCGCCGATGCTTCGCCGCGCTCGATCAGGCCGAGGATGGCTTCGCGGTAGCGCTCATAGAGAAAGTAGATGACGACGTCGTCGTAGAGTTGCTGCTCATCGCGTGAAGGACGAGCGCCGCCGCGAAGGCGGCCGCGGAGCGTCTCCACGAGTGCGTCGCAGCGCGCAGCGATTGCGGTAATGGTGCCCTCGCGCTTCGCGTCCGGTTGGAGGCTCCAGTAGGGCTGGCCGTGCGCATGTTTGTCGCCGAGGATGCGGCGTTCGTGCGTGATCCGCTCTTCGAGAAACGGGTTCGCGTAGACCAATGCGGCGAAGTCGGTGGCCAGCGCTTTTTCGGACGCGTTGAAGAATCGCATGCATGAAATGTATGCCGCTGTACATTCAATGTCCACCGCCAGAAACAGCACGACACGTAAGTCATTGAAAACACGTAACGCGGTGCGTGGCAACGGCCTCGCTCTTCCGTCGGCCCGCAACGATGGAGGGCTGCATGAAACGAATCATCATCACGATCCTCATACTGCTGGCGGCACCGGCGTTATTCGCGGCGGGAACATTGACCGCGGTCACGTCGGGCAATGCGCCGATTCAGATCAAGGAGCACGTGGTCAACGTCGTCATCGACAACGGCTTTGCGCGCACCGAGGTCTTGCAGACGTTTTTCAATCCGAACGACAAGGATCTGGAGGCGGTCTACAGTTTTCCCGTTCCGGCCAGCGCGAGCCTGGCGGAGGTCACGATTCAGAATCGTGAGCGGACGCTGAACGGCGAAGTCATCGCTGCCGAAGAGGCGAAGAAGGTTTACGCCGACGAGCGCGCCGCGGGCAATGACGCGGGACTCGGCGAATGCTCGTGTACGAAAAAGAAAGACGAGGTCGAATACAACTCGTACAAGTTCTCGGTCTCCCCGGTGCGCGCAAAGAGCGAGACGAAGATCCGCTTCGTCTACTACCAGCCGCTCACGATCGACAGCGGGATGGGGCGCTATGTCTATCCGCTGCAGGAGGGCGGGACCGAGGAGGCGGCGAAGAATTTCTGGACTCGCAATCCGACGGTCGAGCAGCACTTCGCCATCAACGTCGAACTGCGCTCTGGCTGGCCGGTGGACGAGGTTCGGATGCCGGGCGCGGATGACGCGAAGGTAACGAAACTCGCCGACGGACATTACAAGGTCGCCGTCGATCGCGCGGCCACGAGCCTCGATCACGACGTCGTTTTCTATTACCGGCTTGCCGAGAACCTGCCTGGGCGCGTCGAGCTGATGACGTACAAGCCGAAGGCCGACCAGCCGGGTACGTTCATGCTGACCGTGACGCCGGGCGAGGATCTCGCGCCGATCGGAGAGCCGTCTGCTGCCTCGAAGGCTTCAGCGATGACCTACAGCGAGTCGGTCACCGTCAACGCCACAGCCGGCGCCGACTACGTCTTCGTGCTCGACGTTTCCGGCAGCATGGAGAGCAAGCTGCCGACGCTCGCGCGCGGCGTGCAGCAGGCATTGACGCACTTCCGAAACGGAGACCGCTTTCGCATCTTCGTCTTCAGCGGCCGCGCCCGCGAACTGACGAACGGTTTTGTGAATGCGAATCCGCAGAGTGTCGCGGAATGGTCCGCGAACGTGCAGTCGCTGCGCACCGAAGGGGGAACGAATGTTTACGCCGGTCTGGAAGCGGGACTGCATGCGGTCGAGGCCGACCGCGCTACGAGCATCCTCATGGTCACGGACGGCGTGACGAACGAAGGCATCGTCGATCCGAAGGAGTTCTACTCGCTGCTGAAAAAGTACGACGTGCGCGTTTTCGGATTTCTGATGGGCAACAACGCCAACTGGCCGCTGATGCGCCTCATCGCCGAGACCAGCGGCGGTTTCTACGATGCGGTGTCGAACGACGGCGACATCGTCGGCGCGATTCTGCTGGCGAAGTCGAAGATCGTCAGCGAGGCGATGCACGATGCAAAGCTGACCATCGACGGCGTGAAGACGTTCGACCGCACCGATGACGTCATCGGCAAGATTTATCGCGGCCAGCAGCTCGTCATCTTCGGCCGCTACGACAAGGGCGGGCCGGCGAACGTGACGCTGGCGGCGAAGATGACCGGGCCGGACGCGACCTACACGACCCGCTTCGATTTTCCCGACGTGAGCACCGACTATCCGGAGTTGGAGCGGATGTGGGCCATGGCCGGCATCGAGCGCGTGGTGATGAAGGAGACCGCCGGCTTCGCCTCCCCCGACGATGCGAAAAAATCGATTCGCGACCTCGGCATCAAGTATCAGCTCGTGACGGACTACACGTCGATGATTGTGCTGAGCGACGGCGATTTCGTGAAGCGCGGCATCGAGCGGACGAATGCGGCGCGGATCGCCGTCGAGGAACAAGCGCGCGCATCGCGCGGCGCGCCGCGATCGACGCGCGTCGACGGATCGCGGCCGATGTTCAACGGACCGGCAGCGACCACGAAAGGCGGCGGAGCGGTCGATCCGATCGTGGGGATCCTGGCAGCGATCGCGGCATTCGCGGTCTGGCGGGCTCGCGAGAAATGAAAACTGCGATCTCGCTCACGCTGCTGGCGATCGCCGCCGCGCTGCTCCCCGGTTCCTGGCTGGAGCTGCAGCGCGGCGGCACGCTGTGGCGCATTGCGACCTGTCACTTCACGCACTTCACGTATGAGCAGCTCGCCTGGGACACGTTCGTTTTTCTGCTCCTCGCCATCGCCTGCGAGCGCAGAAACCGCGGAGCGTTCCGGGCGACGCTGCTCGCCAGCGTGATCGTCGTGCCGGTCGCGGCGCTGGCATTCTCGAACGTGACGACCTATCGCGGCCTCTCCGGCATCGACTCGGCGCTCTTCGGATTCCTGCTCGTTTCCAAATGGCGAAGAAGCCGCATCGCCGGGTTCTGCGGAGTGGCATTCGCGGCGAAGATGATTTTCGAGATGAGCACCGGTGCAACCGTTTTTGTGCACAGCGATTCGTTCATCGCCATGCCGGCGGCGCATATCGCCGGAGCGATCGTGGGAGTGATCGTTGCGATCGGTCAGCGGCTCTTCAACTCGTCGACTGTGCAGTTCAGCCGCGGATGTTCGGGATCGCTCAAATCCATCTTGTCCCACGGAATGCGATGCGGCTTCGCGCTTGCGCCGCGGGCGCCGAGGTAGCGGAGGAGACCGATGCCGACGTGGTAGATCGAGAAGCGTTCGAAAAGGGCGTAGCGGCCGACGAGGTAGTGCGTCACGAGCAGCTCGTCGCCGTCGCGATCGGCCAGTACCTCCTCGATGTGGCCGACGCGCTCGCCGTTGACGTCGACGACGCGCGTGCCGAGAAGCAGTTCGAGCTTCACCTCAGTCTTCTTTGATGTGCTCATGCGCGAGCGGCAGCCTCCCGATCAGATGGTCGTCGAGCCAGTGTTCCCAGGCGAAGGCGTCGGACTTCACGCCGTCGATGTCGATGTGGATGTCGATTCCGGTCTTCGTCACCTTCGACCACGGCACGCGAAAGACCGGGTTTTTCCGCACGCCGAAATGCCGCGTCATGAATGCGGCGATGCGTTCCCAGCGCGGCCCGAGGCGGCGGGCCAGGATCAGCGCGCCCGATTCGAGATGCGTCACGCGCGTCTGCTTTCCCTGCGCGACATGAAGAGCGATGCCGTCGATCTTGCCAAGGTTCCGTTTGTCGCGGTCGACGAGTTGGTTGTCGAGCAGATCGCGAACGAGGAAGTAGTGCGCTTTCATCAACCGCCTCCCATGATCTCGAGCGGAATGGTGACGATGGCCACGATCGAGGCGAGGACCAACGTGACGATGACCACCGTGTTTCCGATCGGGCCGTTGGTGTGTTCGTGCACGTAGGTCTGGTCGTTCAGCAGCAGAACGAACGGCAGCACGATCAGCGGCAGGATCACCGCGGTGAGCGCCATCGCCAGCATCGTCAGCTTGAGCGGATCGATGCCGGTCAGCAAAAGCGTTCCGCCGAGGAGCAGCATGATCACGTAGGTCATGGCGAAGCGCGCTTCCTTGTCCGGCTTCTTGTTCTCGCCCCAGTTCCAGCCGAGCGTCTGCGCGGTCATGTACGCGGTGGCCAGGCTCACTTCCATCGCGGCGCCGAAACAGCAGACGCCGAGCGTGGCGGCGAAGAGCGGCAGTCCCCAGCGGCCGAGCGCCGGAATGAGGACGAGCGCGGCCTGCTCATAACGCGCCACTTCGATGCTGCGCGGCGCGAGCACGAGCGCAGCGCAAACGAGCACCGCCATCGACATTACCGCGCCAAACGACATCCCAAGTACCGCGGTGATGCGGTTCGCGCCGAGGCTGTCTTCGCCCCATTTGTCCTCGATCGCGCCGGAGCCGTAGAAGTGGAACATGTACGGGCTGATGGTCGCGCCGAGGATGCCGACGGCGATGTACCAGTAATGCGCGGCGTCCTGATGCGGCGAAGAGGGGACGAGGCCGCGAAGAGCGGCGTGGACGTCGGGATGCATCTTCACGGCAGCGACGACGAACGCGATCGACGCCAGGCCGAGGATCGAGGTCGCGTCTTCGATGAAATCGAGCGTTCCGGCCCAGATCGTCAGCCAGATCAGCAGCGTGACCGGGATGGCCCAGACGCGCACTTCGATTCCGGTCATGAACTTGAGCGCGAGGCAGACGCCGCCGATTTCCGCGCCGATGACCATGATGTTCACGATGATTTCGGCCGTGCGCGGGATGACCGCGAAGGGGAAGCCGAGGCGTTCGCGGACGGCGTCGGCGACAGCGTGTTTGGAGATGGCGGCGAGCCGGCCGGTCATTTCGACGAGGAAGATGAGACAGATCGTGCCGAGCGCGATCGCCCACAGCAGTGCGTATTTGAACGATGCCCCAGCCTCGGCCGCAGTGGCGATCGATCCGACTTCGAGGAAGCCGCCGATGCCGGTGACGACGCCGAGCGCGACCTGGAGGAACTTTTTCATCGGACCAGCTCGCCTCGTGCTTTGGCGATGGACGCTCGGTCGTCCGCTTCGACGGCCTGCCGGAGTTTGGCAGCGACGCCGATGAGGCGTGTGGCGCGATCGTCGGTTGTCTTGGCCGTCTGTCGTTCGAGATCGTCGACGGCTGCTTCGATCGTTTTCAGCGCAAAGCCTTTGCGTACTTCGTTTTTCAGGCGCGCATCGGCGACAAGTTGCAGCGTCGCCGACCAGGAATCGATCGATTTCCGGAGTTTCTCGCTGTCGTCCTGCTTGCTGCAGGCGAGGGTGAACGCGATTGCGATGGCCCAGAGGCGCCGCATGAGGTCGACGCAGTGCATGTGACGGGCCGAACGGGGGTCAGGCCTTTGGTTCGGGTTTTTCGTCGAATCGAAGGTGTGACCCCAAAGCAGGGGGGTCAGGCCTTCGGTTCGGCATTTTTGCGATTCGAAGGTGTGACCCCACATCGGAAATAGAGTGGCTTGTCGCTTGCTTATCTGGAGCTCAGGATGAATCCAAATAACCGATTGATCGCTCTCTTGGCGCTGGTCACGATCGCGCTTGCTGTTCCTGCGGCAAATGCTGCCGTTGCGCAGGCGGCGACGTTCGACGAAAAGGTCGACAACGCGGCCGCCATCTTCCTCGGCAAGTGCGTCAGGACAGAGGCCAAGTTCGATCCGACCGGGCGCTGGATCGTGACGTATGCGACGTTCAACGTCGAAGACACGATGAAAGGCAACGCGACGGGCCAGGTCACGGTGGTCACGCCCGGCGGCAGCGTCAATGGGATTCATCAGGAAACGATCGGTGTCCCTGCCTTCCGCGAAGGGGACGAGCATGTGATCTTCCTCAAGAACACGCTCCTCGGGCCGACACCGCTCTATTTCGATCAGGGAACCTATAACGTCGAAGCCGGCGAGCATGGCGAAAAGATGATTGTGCCGATGCCGTCGAACGTGATGCACATCGACACGCAGCGCGCCATGGCCGTTGCTCCAAATGACGAGCCGCGCACGCTCGATTCGTTCAAGCACGCCGTTTCCGACGCGATGAAGGGCACGCCGCAGCGCATGCAGATGAGCGCGTTGCAGACGAAGGCGAAGCCGCAGAAGTCGATCTGGTCGACGGTGGCCGATAACAAGCTCCTCGTAGCCCTGGCGCTGATCGGCATCGCCCTCGCGGCCTGGCAGGTAACGCGCAAGTAAGCGGCTGATGGTCAAGTCCGCACCACCATCCGGCGTGCGCCGCGCGCTCGATCAGGATCAGCTCGTCCTCTTCTACCAGCCGATTCACGAGCTGGAATCGCGCCGCATCGTCAGCGCTGAGGCGCTCTTGCGGGCGCGGCGCGAAACGGGCGAAATCCGCAGTGCGGTGCCGCTCACCCAGGCGGCCGAGGAAGGACCGGATCTCTTTCGCCTCGACTCCTGGACGATGCATCAAGCCTATGGCGATGCCGCGAGCTGGCAGAAAGACGGTGGCCCTGACGTCCATCTCAACGTGAATCTTTCGCCGCGCGAATTTCAGGAAGGCAACGTCCTGCAGCGGCTGCACAAGCTCGTCACTGGCTCCGGCAACGATCTCCACAAGATCAACATCGAGATCACCGAAGTGAGCTACATCGAACATCCGAAACAGACCACGCACGTTCTCGACGAGATGAAAGAGCTCGGCGTGCAACTCTGGCTCGACGACTTCGGCACCGGCCATTCGTCGGTCGAGCATCTGCTCCGATTTCCGCTGGATGGTTTGAAAGTGCCGGCGACGTTCGTGGCGAAACTGGCGGCGGATCAGCGCGCGCGGGCAATCACGAAATCGATGATCGACCTCGCGCACGAGCTGGAGATGAAAGTCATCGCCGAGGGGATCGAGCATCGCGACCAGCTCGAGTTCCTGCGCGACATGCGCTGCGACTTCATCCAGGGCTTTCTCTTCAGCAAGCCGATGCCGCTCGACGAGTTTCAGGCGGTCTTGCGCAGCGGTTCCTCGGGGCAGTAGAAATCGCGCCGGCGATCGAGATCGCGCATCACATTTTTCTTGAACTGATCCGCGCCGCCGTTGCGCATCATCTCGTCGATGTACGCGGCGATGTCGACGATCTCCAGCCGCAGCCGGACGGTCTTGAAAATGCGTGGGAAGCCGCCCGGAAACTGCACATGGTGCAATCCGCCGCTATATGCGATGAGCATTCTCCCCTGCTTCATGGCCAGCAGGATGTCGGCGATGCCGCCGCGCACGCTCATCGGATTTCCATGCAGATCGAGTCCGTTCGCGCGCTTCATCCTTCCCTCGGGGAGAATGATGACCATCGAGTGCGGATCGATTTTGTTGAGGAGCTGAAACCAGGTGTGATCGCGCTCGCGCGTGATGGCCACGACGTGATGGGCGACGAATTTGAAGAGCATGCCGACCAGCGGACGGCCGGTGGTTTTGTCCGCGGCCGGCACGACGCCATGCGCGGCAAGCCGCCAGACGAAACTGTTCGGAACGCCGCCGAGGAAGACGGGCTCGAAGAGGCTGGTGTGGTTGAGGAAGGCCACGAGGCGGATGTGACTCCACGGCTTCGGCGGCACGTCACCGACCCACGCGAAGTCGTGCGAGTAAAAGAGTTTGCTCACGTACTTCAAGGTGAGCAGCGTCGAGAACACCATCAGGCTTCGCAGCAGCGACACGGCTGCGAAGCGTAGCGAGGGTGCGCCGCGCCGTCAACGAAGGAGCTCGCGGAACTGCACCGCGAAGCGCGGCCCTTTGCCCTCGTCCTCATGCTTGAAAAAGACGTAGGCGTCGTCCCACGTCTGCCGCTGCACGCGCGCCGCCCACGCCTCCAACTCGGCCGCGCTGTATTCGGTGCGGCGCAGACGCATGTAGCCCCACGACGCCGTCGGGACGAGCAGCGAGTCGGCGTCGCTGACTTCGTCGGTGTCGGCGGCGCAGAGGGCGATGTCGCGCTCGCGCAGGATGGCGTAGACCTCGTCGTCGAACCACGATGCGTGACGAAACTCGAAGGCAACCCTCCCCTGCTCCGGAAGTTCAGCGACGAATTCGTGCAATCGCGCGGCGTCCTTTTTCAGAAATGGCGGAAGCTGAAAAAGGATCGGACCTTGTTTCGTGCCGAGCGTCGATGCGACTTCGAAGAGGTACCGCACGTCGGCGCTCGCATCCGCGAGTTTCTTCGAATGCGTGATCCGCTGCGGCGCTTTGAGAACGAATGTGAATCCGTCCGGCACCTGCTCGCCCCACTTCGCAACCATCGATGCGGCCGGCATTCGATAGAAGGTGTTGTTGATCTCGACGGAGTCGAAGCGCTCGCCGTAGTACGGCAGCATCTTCGCGGCCGGGAGATCGTCGGGATAAAACGTCCCCTTCCATTCTTTGTAGCTGTAGCCGCTGGTTCCGACGCGGATGCGCATGCTCATGTCGTCCGCTTGAGGCCCCACGAATTCTCCGTCAGCCAGGTCATCAGCGTCGCCGCGGGGACGGGCCGGCTGATGAAGTAGCCTTGCGCGAGGTCGCAGCCCATCTCCTCGAGCTTGTGCATCGTCTCGGCGTCTTCAACTCCCTCCGCGCAAACCTGCTTGCCGAGGTTGTGTGCGAGGTCGATGACGGTGCGGACGATGGCGGCGTCGGCTTCGCTGGTGAGCATCCCCGTCACGAACGACTTATCGATCTTGATCTCGTCGATCGGCAGCTCGCGCAGGTGCGTGAGCGACGAATAGCCGGTGCCGAAATCGTCGACAGACAGGCGCACGCCCATCGACTGCAGCATCGACATGATGGCCAACGCGTGGGCCGGGTCGGCCATGATGCTGCTCTCGGTGATCTCGATTTTGAGGAAGCGCGGATCGATGTTCCACTTGTCGAGCATCGACTGCACTTTCGACGGCAGCGTCTCCTCGAGCAGACTTTTCGCGGAGACGTTGACGGCCACGTGGATTGGCGCGCCGGCGTCCTGCCATTCGCGGCATTGCTTCATGGCCTTGTCGAGGATCCAGTCGGTCATCGGCTTGATGAGTCCTGTCCGTTCCGCGATCGGAACGAAGCTGACCGGCATCAGCAGGCCGCGCGCCGGATGGTTCCAGCGAATCAGAACCTCGACGCGCGTGATCAGACCGCTGTGCAGATGGCGCTTGGGCTGGTAGTAAAGCTCGAATTCGTCGCGCTCGATGGCGGTGCGCATCTCCACGACGAGCGAGAGTTGATCGGGGACGCGTGACTCCGGCTCGTCGCGCTCGTGAAACGTGTAGCCGGCGTTCGATTGCTTGGTCGCGTACATGGCGACGTCGGCGCGGCGCATGAGCGTGCGCGCGTCGCTGCCATGCTGCGGATAGAGCGCGATGCCGATCGACGCGCCGACTTCCAGCACCTGCCCTTCCACGACGAACGGCTGCTGCAATGAATTGAGAATGCGCCGTGCGGTCATGGCCACGGCATTCGCGTCGAACGCCGAGGTCAGCACGATCGCGAATTCGTCGCCGCCGAGGCGGGCCACGGTGTCGTCGACGTGCAGTTGGTTGCGGAGGCGGAAGGCGACCTGCTTCAGAAGCACGTCGCCGAAGTGATGGCCGAACGTCTCGTTGACGTCCTTGAAGCGATCGAGATCCATCAACAAAAGCGCGATCAACCGCCGCTCGCTGCGTGCGGCCTCGAGCGCTTCGGCCAGACGATCGAACAACATCATCCGATTGGGCAGATCGGTCAGACCGTCGTGCATGGCCTGATGGCGCAGCGCGACGATCTCGTTGCGGCTGTCGGTGACGTCGCGCAGGAACGCCACCCAATGCGTGAGCTGGCCGCCGTCTTCGACCGGGACGAGTTGCATGTCGAGCTCGAACTCCTGCCCATCCTTCCGCTGGGCCGTGGCCTCGGCCGCGAACGGCTGCAGCGCGAAGACGTGCTGCAGCAGCGACTGAAAGATGGCGTTGTGCCGATCGACGATTCCAAACGCCACGGGCGTCTCGCCGATGATCTCCTCGCGCGGACGGCCGTAGATGGCGCAGAAGCCGTCGTTGACGAATGCGATGCGCGGCCCGAGCGCCTCGACCGCGGGAGTCAGGATGGCGATCCCCTCCCCCGCCACGCGAACGGCGCTGCCGAGCAGGCGCAACTGATCGCTCTCGAAACGCTGCTCGGTCAGTTTCCGCAGGAGCCGCGATTCTTCGACCGAGGTAGTCGTCCACTCGGTGCGCAGGGAGGTGACATCTTCAGACATAAGTAAGGGAGGGGATTGTAACCGCAGTTAAGACGGACGCTTTGCAATGCATAGTAGCGCTGTCGACTGCCGGTGTGCCGCCAGCGCTACGATGCCGCTACTTTCGCGCGAACTCCACGCTCCCCGCGTACTTGGCCGGATCGAGGAGCGCCTTCGCATCCGCTTTGTTCTTGAGATACGAGTCCCAGAACATGAGCGAGATCGAGCGGATCGAGCCGAAGGTTCCGCGGTCGCTGATCATCCCGTCGCGGTTGTTAGCCTGCGGGACGGCGTTCAGCACCTGGCCCGTGCGCGGATCGACGATTGGCGTGTCGCGAGGACGTTCGTACTGATCCTGGCCGAGGCCGGAGGCAAGGCCAGTGAAGGTCATGTGACCGGCGTTGCGAATGAGGACGAAGTACTTGTCGCCAGTGGGCGAATTCTCGTACGCCGTGCGGCGCCAGTCGGGACTCTCGTTTTCGTTCGCGCCGTAGTCGCGCGTGCCGGTCATGAACATGGCCGGGACGTGCACGTCGCGCCACGACTCCGCGGTCAGGCCGCGATTCGATGCGACGCCCTGCGGCGACATCGCCAGGATCGCTTTCACGCGCGGATCGCCGCCGGAGACCGGCGGAGTGCTGAAGGTTTTCGCGCCGCCGACGAGCATGGCCGTGAACGCGCCGTACGAATGGCCGCCGACGCCGATGCGCGTGTGGTCCATCTTGCCGGCCAGCTCGGGATAGTTCTTTTCGAGATCGTCGAGCGAATCGATGATGACGGTGACGTCGCGCACGCGATCGCGCCACTGCGGCTCGCGCTCTTTGTCCCAGATGGCTTCAGCGAGATTCGGACGCGTGCGCGCGACTTTGTCGGGATTCTGCGGCATGCGGTCGCGGTGACCCGGCCGCCGATCCTCGGGCTTCATCTGCAGCAGGTCGTTCATCGTGTCGCGCAACTTGCCGGCGTCGGCGTGCATCGGACGGATGCAAACGTAGCCGTAACTCGTCCAGTACGAGATCAGCGCTTCATACGCGTGACTCGATCCGCCGTAGCCCGGCGAAAAGATGATGATGGGAAACGGGCCGGTGCCGCGCGTCGGATACTCGATCGAGACTTCGACCTCTTTGTTGCGCGTGGCGTCGCGCAGCAGCGCCGAGGGGATGACGCCGACCGGCGACGACCCCATGTCGAAGGCGTACGACGGTGCGTACGACGCCGGCTGCGGCGTGGGCGTGGTCTTCTGCTGCGGCGATGACGAACATCCAGCCGCGGCGAGGATCGCAAGTGCGAGAGTGATTCGTTTCATGAAACCTCCGTACAGCCTGCATTTGAATGCAAAAACGGGAGACAGGATTTCTGGACGACCCGAATCAGGCTCTTCGTTGCGAAAGTGTTGGAGCAAAGGCCGTTGAACCACAGAGACACAGAGGACACGGAGGTGACGCTCTGTGATCTCTGTGTCTCTGTGGTTATAACCATCCCTTTTCTCTCGCGATCCGCGCGGCTTCGACGCGGTTCTGCGCGCCCAGCTTGCTGATGGCCTCGGAGAGGTAATTGCGCACCGTTCCCTCGGATAGATGCAGCGACTCCGCGATGTCGCCGGTGGCCTGTCCCTCGCCTGCCAGGCGCAGCACCTGACGTTCGCGATCCGTCAGCGGATCGGGCTCGCTCCACGCCTCGGCCGCCAACTCCGGATCGACGGCGCGGCCGCCGGCGTGCACGCGGCGGATCGCGTTTGCGAGCTGCTCGGCCGGCGAATCTTTCAGCAGATATCCCGACGCTCCCGCTTCGAGCGCCCGGCGAAGATAGCCGGCGCGCGCGAAGGTCGTCAGGATCACCACGCGCGTCGGCAATTGTTCGTCACGAACGAGCTGCGCGACTTCGAGTCCCGTCTTCGACGGCATCTCGATGTCGGTCAGAAGCACGTCGGGACGATGCGTGCGCACGAGATCGAGAGCTTCGTCGCCGCTGCGTGCGCGCGCGACAACTTCGATGTCGGATTCGATTTCCAGCAGCGCCGAGAGTGCGCCGAGGACCATAGCCTGATCCTCGGCGATGACGACGCGGATCATGCCGAGCGCTCGATCGCGCTGACGGATTGCAGTCCGCTCGCCACCGGCAGCGTGACGGTGAGCGTGGTTCCGCGCGAGCCGTCGCGCGAGACGGAGCCGCCGAGGGTGGCGATGCGTTCGCGCATGCCGCTGATGCCGGCGCCGTCGTGTCCGCCGCCGCGGCCGTCGTCGGAAATGGTGAGGTGAATGTCATCGCCATCGCGTCGGAGTGCGATCGTGCAATGCGACGCCTCCGAATGGCGGACCACGTTCGTCACGGCCTCGCGCAATGCCAGTGCCAGGATCGCTTCCTGCCCCGCGGCCAGCGGCACCGGATTGAACTGCGTCGTCAGCTCGATCGATGCCGCGCGGAGCATGGCGGTCGCGCCGTCGAGCTCCTGCTGCAATCCGGCGCGATAGCCGCGCACGGCTTGGCGAACTTCGGACAGCGCCTCGCGCGAGATCCGTTCGACGTCGCGAATCTCATCGCGCGCACGCTGCGGATCGCGGTCCGCCAGCTTGGAGGCCAGCTCCGACTTCAGGATGATCAGCGAAAGCGTGTGGCCGAGGACGTCGTGAAGATCGCGGGCGATGCGTTCGCGCTCGGCGACCTTCGCGAGATGCTCGATCTCCTCCTGCGCCATCTGCCACCGCCGGTTGGCCTGCCCGATCTGCGCGAAGTGCGCGTTCACGGCGCCGATGACGACGGTGAAGAACGCCGCCCACCACCAGATCAGCGGACTGAGTCCGATCACCAGGACGTCGGCCAGCAGCACGAGAAGGACGATGCCGATGATCGAGAAGGCCTTGCGCACGCCGCCGGTATTGCCCGCGAAGGACGCCGCGAAGATGAAGAACGCGCCGGCGCCGGAGTTCACCGGCATGAAGGCCACGCCGAGCGCCGTGATCGCGGCGATGATCCAGAGCAGCCGCCGTCCGCGAACGCGATAGCCGGCCAGGTAGATGAACGCGAAGACGGCGGTGGCGACCCAGGTGAGCGCGATCCGTGCCGCGCTCGCATGAGTCACCACCGGATATCCGGCGAACGGGATGATGTAGACCAGCCAGATGTACTTCGTCCAGCCTGCGTAATCGCGTTCGGGGGTCATGGCCATAAGTCTAGCCGCGGGAAGTATCCACGAACCGTGCGGATCGTCAGCACAGCCGGATGACAAATGTCATCCCACGTGATCTCTGTGTCTCCGTGGTTCATTGATACCCTTCCAACGTGCCCGAGAAGATTCGCCGTTACACGCTAAAGCAGCCGGTTAAACCGCAGAAGCAGTATCGCGTCCGCTACGAGGACGAGCTCAATCAGGAGCAGCTCGACGTGGTCATGGCCGGCGAGGGGCCGATGCTCGTCATCGCCGGAGCGGGCAGCGGGAAGACGCGGGCGCTCACGTATCGCGTGTCGCGGCTGATCGAAGATGGCGTCGATCCATCGGACATCCTTCTGCTCACGTTCACCAACAAAGCCGCGCGGGAGATGCTCAGCCGCGTCGAGCAGCTCGTCACCATCGACACGCGGCGCATCTGGGGCGGAACGTTTCACTCGATTGGGAATCGTCTGCTGCGACAGCATGCCGCCACGATCGGCTATCGATCGAGCTTCGGCATTCTTGATTCAGAGGATGCCAAGGAGATGATGGAATCGTCGATTTCCTCTCTCGGGATCAAGACGCTGGAGAAGCGTTTTCCGAAGGGGGACGTCCTCATCGACATTTACTCGTACCTGATCAACACGCGCACGCCGCTGGAGCTGCACCTCGAAAACAACTACCCGCATTTCGGCATTTATCGCGACGAGATGATCAACGTGTTCCGCCGCTACAAGGAGCGCAAGCAGGAAGCGAATGCGATGGATTTCGATGACCTGCTGGTGAACTGGAAGCTGCTGCTCGACGACTATCCCGACGTCAGCGCGGCGCTGAAGCGGCGTTACCGCTACATCCTCGTCGACGAATACCAGGACACGAACAAGCTGCAGGCCGAGGTCGTCGATGCCATGGCCGAGGTGCGAAGGAACGTGATGGTGGTCGGCGATGACGCGCAATCGATCTACTCGTTTCGCGGCGCATCGTTCGAAAACATCATCACGTTTCCGCTGCGATTCCCCGAAGCGAAGATCTACAAGCTGGAGACCAACTACCGTTCGACGCGGCAGATCCTGAGTCTGGCCAACGCATCCATTGCGCAGAACCGCTTCCAGTTCCGCAAGGAATTGCAGGCGGTTCGCGGCGATGGTCCCGATCCCGCCGTGGTCGGCGTGGACGACGTTTTCGAGCAGGCCTCGTTCATCGCCCAGCGCATCCTCGAACTGCGCGACGAAGGGGAATCGCTCGGCGACATCGCGGTGCTCTATCGCTCGCATTACCAGTCGCTGGAGCTGCAGATGGAGCTGTCGCGGCGGCTGATTCCGTACGAGATCCGCTCCGGCATCCGTTTCTTCGAGCAGGCGCACATCAAGGACGTGATCGCCTATCTGAAGATCGTGACGAATTCGCGCGACGAGCTGTCGTGGAAGCGCGTGATGAAGCTTTATCCGAAGGTCGGCGAGAAGACGGCGGCCGAGGTTTGGGCGAGGATCGGCACGGCGCAGAATCCGCTGGATGCGTTTCTGAATAGCGCGGGACCAACGCCTTCGACGGGACGCTCGCGGACTCCGGTCCTCAAAAATCTTCGCGATGTCCTCGGCGTCATCAGCAGCGAATCGATGCAGCACAATCCTTCCGAGTCGATTCGCCTGATCGTCGAGCGCGGCTACGCGGACTACGCGCGCGCAAAATTCGCGAACTCTCAGGCGCGGCTCGACGATCTCGAGCAGCTTTCGCAGTACGCGCTGCGCTACGACGACACGAACGCGTTCCTGGACGAGGTGGCGCTGGCCAATCCGATCGCGGGGGAGGACGTGGCGGTGGTCGGCCCCGAGGATGAAAAAATCGTGTTGTCGTCGGTGCACCAGGCCAAGGGACTCGAGTGGCGCATCGTCTTCGTGATCTGGCTGGCCGACGGGCGCTTTCCATCGCAGCGCGCGTTGCGCGTCCCGGGCGGCATCGTGCGCGTGAAGCCGAAGGAGTTGCACGAGGCGTTCGAATTGACGGACGCGCTGGTTCGTGGAAACGCCGATCTCGCGATTGAAGAAATGCCCGCCGAGATCGTCGACGATGCGGCGCCTACTGAGCACGAAATTGTGATCCCCGGCGAGGAAGAAGAGCGGCGGCTTTTCTACGTCGCCGTCACGCGCGCCAAGCAGGAGCTGTATCTCGTCTTCCCGGTCATGGCCCGCGACCGCGGCGGACTGGACGTGCTGATGGAGCCGTCGCGGTTCATCCGCGAGCTGCCGGGTGACTCGTACGAAAAATGGGTGATCGGGAGTGAATAAGCGGTTGCTGATCGCGATACTGATCGCGATCCCGCTGCTGCGCATCATCGCCACGTACGCCGTCTTCAGCCAGACCAGCGACGAACCGGTTCACGTGGCGACGGGCGTGGAATGGCTGACGACTAAAAAGTACGACCTCGACGTCGAGCATCCGCCGCTGGCGCGCGTCGCTTTCGGCGTCGACGCCGCGCTCCACGGCGCGAAGCTCGGGAGCGGCAATACGACAGAGATGGGCAACGCGCTTCTGGAGCGCAACGGCCACTACGTCCGCAATCTCGCCGCCGCGCGCGCCGGCAATCTGCCGTTCTTTCTGATCGCGCTCATCGTCGTGGGGTTGTGGACGCGCCGCCTGTTCGGCGACGCCGCGGCTCTCGTCGCGCTGGCGCTCTTCGGCGCGCTTCCCCCCATTCTCGGTCACGCCGGGCTGGCCACGACTGACATGGCCATCGCGGCGATGACGGTCACTGCTCTCTATTTTTTCGCTCGATGGCTGGAGGCGCCGTCGTGGCGCAACGCGATGCTGGTGGCATTCGCCTGCGGTCTGGGATTGCTGGCGAAGTTCTCATTCGTCATCTTTTTTCCGGCAGCAGCAATGGTGATGGTCATCGCTCATTTCGTTTTCCATCGCCATCGAGTGTCGTCGATACGAATGGCCCAGATCGCCGCCGGCGCAGTGCTGGCGTTCGTCATGGTGTGGGCCGCGTACAAATTTTCGATCGGCATCTTCGACGTCGGGATGCGGCCGGCCTGGCAGCGCATCGCCAGCCAGTACCGCATCCCCGCGCCGCAGTTCTTCGCCGGCTTGCACTACGTCCATCGCCACTCCGTAGCTGGACATCGTGCATACCTCCTCGGCGAATATGGCCGGCACGGCTGGTGGTACTACTTCCCGGTCGTCATTTTTTTCAAGACGCCGCTGGCGTTTCTCGCCGCCGCGGCGATCGGTGCAGTGCGGATGTTGCGGTCGCGAGGCGCCGAAGCAATCGGCGTTGCCATCGCGCCGCTGGCGATGCTCGTGCCCGCCATGACTTCCGGCATCAACATCGGTGTCCGCCACGTCCTGCCGATCTTTCCGCTGCTCGCGATCTGCGCCGCGTGCGGTGTCATGGCACTTTGGCAGCGTTCGCGCGTCGCTGCCATCGTCCTGATGACGTGGTACTTCGTGGCCACGGCGCTGGCCCATCCCGACTACATGAGCTACTTCAACGAAGCCGCGGCCGGTCATCCGGAACGGATCGCCGCCGACAGCAATCTCGATTGGGGACAGGATCTTCTTCGCCTCGCCGACGTCGTTCAGCGCGAGCAGATCGATCATCTCTACGTCGCCTATTGGGGCACCGCGGACTGGCAACACTTCGTGCCGCAGGGCCAACAGCTCCCGCCGCTCACGCCCGTGCACGGCTGGATCGCCATCAGCGAGAACGAGCGGCTGTTTCTCTGGCAGAGCGCCGATCAGCCGCCGTATGCGTGGCTGAGCGCGTACAAGCCGGTGCGCCGCATCGGCAAATCGATCTGGCTGTATTGGATTCCGTAGGGCCAGGAGTCGGCGCGGCCGAAGAATCGCACGCAAATGGTGGCCGAGCCTTGGGCAACCAACGCCGCCGGCCGTGCCGGCTTAACGGATCCGAAGCAGCTCAACGTCGAACACGAGCATCCCCGCGGGCATCCCTTGCTGGCCTTTGTACGCGAGCTTCTGCGGAATCCAGAAGCGAACGATCTCGCCCGTGGTCATGAGCTGCAGCCCTTCGTTCCAACCGGCGATGACGGCGTTGAGCGGCAGTTCCACCGGCTCACCTTTGATGATCGAGCTGTCGAACATCCGCCCATCCGTCGTCCAGCCGCTGTAATTGACGAGCACCTTGTCATGCGACCGCGGATGCTGCGTGCCGGTTCCGGGACGAAGGATTTTGTAGAAGAGACCGGACGGCGTTTTGATCGCATCCGCTGGCGGCGCGGCAACATCGGCAGGGACGGATGGCCGATGAACGACGTCGATGAGCTCCGCATCGATCACGAAGATCTCGCCGGCGGCGATCTTTCCCGCCCCGAGCGTCGACGAAATCCAGGCGCGGCGCCGCTCGCCAGGCGTCATCAGCGTGAACGTTTCGCGCATACCCGGCAGGAGCTTGGACATCTCCACAAAGGTCGGGATTTCGGTCCGCGTGTAGTCGACGACCGAGCCGTCGCTGGCCTTCCAGACAGCGTAACGGACGTGGACGAAATCCGCGTCGCCGGGATGCTCGCCGGCGGTCCCGGATTCGAGCTGCTTCGACACCAATCCATCCGCGCTCGTCTGCGCGTCGGCAGGCGGCGTCTTCAGGTCCGGCGGCGGCGCGGGCTTCGGCAAGGTCACGGCAGCAGCAAAAAGGAGGGCGGCGATCATAGACTCCGCACAACATGCGCCTTCTTCTGATCTCTTCCTCGAACGTTCACGGCTACGGCTACCTCGATCATCCCGAGCCGTTCATGCGCGCGTTCCTCGGCAGAGCGCGCCGCGTGGCCTTCGTCCCCTTCGCCGCGCACGATCACGATGCCTACACCGCGAAAGTTCGCGAGCGACTGGCGCGGATGGATCTCGACGTCATCCCGATCGATGATCTCGATCGCGCGGACGCGATTTTCGTCGGCGGTGGCAACACGTTCCGCCTGCTGAAGACGCTCTACGACCGCGATCTCCTCACCCCCATCCGCGATCGCGTCCGCGCCGGCCTCCCGTACCTCGGCGCCAGCGCAGGCACGGTGATCGCCGCGCCGACGATGCAGACGACGAACGACATGTCGATCGTCGAGCCGCCGTCCTTCGCGTCGTTCGGATTTGTCGATTTCCAGATCAACCCGCACTACCTCGATCCCGATCCGAGCTCCACGCACCGCGGCGAAACACGCGAGGAACGCATCCGCGAATACCTCGAGGAAAACGCCGGCCCGGTCGTCGGATTGCGCGAAGGCTCGATGCTGCAAGTCGAAGACGGCGTAACCACCCTCCTCGGCGAGAAAACCGCGCGGCTGTTCCGGCGCGGCGAAGAGGCGATCGAAGTTAAGCCGGGAGTAATTGAACATGTCTGACCACCGACCGCAGCCCGATGAATACTCGCCGCATCACGAGCAGTACGTTTCGCTCATCACCGATCCGATTCTCGATGCATTCAACGATGGACGTGCGCGGATCGCGAAGCTCGGCGATGTCGTCCCCGAGGAGCGCGGCGGGTATCGATACGCGGAGCGGAAGTGGAGCATTCGCGAAGTCATCGGACACATGGCGGACGCGGAACGGATTCACACCTTTCGCGCGCTCACATTCGCGCGCAACGATCGGATCGAGCTTCCCAAATGGGGGCCGGATGCCTACGCGGCCGCAGCGAATTTCAACGAGCGCACGATCCGCAATCTTGTCGATGAGCAACTCGCCGTCCGCGACGCCAGCATCGCGCTCTTCTCGAGTTTGCCGGCCGAGGCGTGGGCGCGCGAGGGAACGGTTTCGGGAAAGCGGCTGACCGTGCGCGCCATCGCCTACATCGCCGCGGGACACGTGCAACGGCACCTCAACATCCTGCGCGAACGCTACGGCGTCGACGTGTAGCCTGGGAACGCGGGCATCTTGCCCGCTGGTGCTCACGCGCGAATTGAAAAGGGAACGGCGGGCGAGACGCCCGCGCTCCCAGGTCGCTGCGGTAAAGTTCCCCCCGATGCTCCCATCCGCAGAGCTCGACGAGGCACCGGTCGCTGAGAGCGAGGAGAAAACTGAGGAGCCGTCGCTGTTCAAAGTGCTCCTGCACAACGACGACTACACCACCATGGAGTTCGTGGTCTGGGTCCTCGAATCGGTCTTCAACATGCCCGAGGATCAGGCCATCCAGGTCATGCTGAACGTGCATTTGCGCGGCGTTGGCGTGGCCGGGATCTACACCTTCGAAGTGGCGGAGATGAAGGTCGAAAAGACGATTGCGCTGGCTCGCGAGCAGGAGTTTCCCCTCCTCGCCACCATGGAGCCGGCATGACGAAATCCGCCCGCCTCGGCAGCGGTTCTACTGCGCGCTAATCATGATCGCCCGCCAGTTGCAGAAGTCTTTCGAATTCGCGCTGAATGAAGCGCTGAAGCGGCGCCACGAATACGTGACGCTCGAACATCTCCTCTACGCCCTGCTGCACGACCGCGACGTGCGTGAATGCATCCGCGCCTGCGGCGGCGACGTCGACATCCTCGGCAAGCAGCTCGACGACTTCATGAACCGCACGCTCGAACAGCTTCCGGACGACGCCGAAGTGCAGCCGGTGCTGACGGCGATGCTTCAGCGCATCGTCCAGTACGCGCAGCTTCACGCGCAGTCATCCGGGCAGAAGGAAGTCGATACGGGACAGATGCTGGCCGCGATTTATCAGGCCGAGCGTTCGCAGGCCGTGTACCTGCTTCGCAGCCAGGGCGTGAACAAACTCGACGTGCTGCAATACCTTTCGCACGGCATCAGCAAGGACACGCCCGCGCCGAAGCCGGCATTCGTCGGCGATGAAGAAGGCGTGTCGGAACAGACCGGCGATCCGCTGAAACTTTTCGCCGTCAACCTCAACGAACGCGCCGAAAAGGGCGACATCGATCCGCTCATCGGCCGCGCGCCGGAGCTGGAGCGGACGGTCCAGATCCTCTGCCGGCGGCGCAAGAACAATCCGCTTTTCGTCGGCGAGCCGGGCGTCGGCAAGACCGCGATCGCCGAGGGGCTGGCGCTGAAGATTACGAAGAATGAGGTTCCCGCGGTGCTGAAGGATGCCGTGGTCTGGTCGCTCGACATGGGCGCCGTGCTCGCCGGAACGAAGTATCGCGGCGAGTTCGAGCAGCGTCTGAAAGCGGTCGTCAGCGCGCTGCTGGCCAAGCCGGATGCGATTCTCTTCATCGACGAGATCCACACGATCGTCGGTGCCGGCGCCGTCAGCGGCGGCACGATGGACGCCTCGAACATCCTCAAGCCCGCCATCGCCTCGGGGAAGCTGCGCTGCATCGGATCGACGACGTACTCCGAGTACAAGTCATCCTTCGAACGCGATCGCGCGTTAGCCAGGCGCTTCCAGAAAATCGAAATCGGCGAACCATCGGTCGACGAAACGATCGAGATTCTGAAGGGGCTGAAGTCGTACTACGAGAAGCATCACAACGTCTCGTTCACCGACGAGGCGCTGAAACTCGCCGCGGAGCTCTCCGCGAAGTACATGCACGACCGCCATCTGCCCGACAAGGCGATCGACGTGCTCGATGAAGCGGGCTCCCGCGCGCGAATCGTGCGCACGCCGGAAATGACCGAACCCTCGGTCATCGGCATCGACGACGTCGAATACGTTGTGGCTCGCATGGCCAAGATCCCGCCGCGCACCGTCGCCATCTCCGAAAAAGAACGGCTGCAAGGCCTCGACGCCGATCTGAAGCGCGTCATCTATGGTCAGGATCACGCCGTCGACCAGGTCGTAAACGCGATCAAGATTTCGCGATCGGGACTCGGCCATCCGGAAAAGCCGGTCGGCTCATTCCTCTTCTCCGGTCCGACCGGCGTCGGCAAGACCGAGCTCGCGCGCCAGCTGGCCGTCGCCCTGGGCGTCGAGTTCATCCGTTTCGACATGTCGGAGTACATGGAGCCGCACACCGTGTCGCGTCTGATCGGTGCGCCGCCCGGCTACGTCGGCTTCGATCAGGGCGGGCTGCTCACCGACGCCATCACCAAAACGCCGTACGCGGTGCTGGTGCTCGACGAGATCGAGAAGGCGCATCCGAATCTTTTTTCGATCCTGCTGCAGGTCATGGATCACGCCACGCTGACCGACAACAACGGCAAGAAGGCCGATTTCCGCAACGTGATTCTGATCATGACCACGAACGCCGGCGCGCGCGAGATGAGCGACGCGTCGATGGGCTTCGGCAACAAGAGCGGCGAAAAGGGCAAAGGCCGCGGCGCGATCGAGCGGACGTTCACCCCCGAGTTCCGCAACCGCCTCGACGCCTGGATCGCCTTCGAGCCGCTTTCGTTCCAGACGACGGAGCGCGTGGTCGACAAATTCATCGACGAGCTGCGCGTCCAACTTCGCGCGAAGAACGTGACTCTGGAACTGACCGAGCCCGCCCGCGCCTGGCTCGCGAAAAACGGCTACGATCGCGCCTTCGGTGCGCGACCTATGGCGCGGCTGATCCATTCGAAGATCAAAGAACCGCTCGTCGACGCCATCCTGTTCGGCAAGCTGCAGGACGGCGGAAACGTGATCGTCGACGCCGCGGACGACGCGCTGGCGCTGCGATACTGACCGCGTGAAGTCGCGTTTCCCCGATCCTCGCTACGTGCGCGGCGACGTCGTCGCCATCGGCGACGACCTGCGCGTGGAGACGCTGCGCGATGCGTATCGGCACGGCATCTTTCCCTGGCCGCACGAGGAGTTGACGCTTCCCTGGTTTTCTCCGCGGCGCCGGACGGTGATTTTTTTCGACGAGCTGCACATCCGACGTTCGCTGCGAAAGTCACAGCGGCGAAGCGGATTCACCTACTCGATCGACCGCGCGTTCGAGCAGGTCATCGCCTCGTGCGCCGATTCGCCGCGCGGCGAAGAGACCGGCACGTGGATCGGTCCGGACATCATCGCCGCCTACACCAAATTGCACCATTCTGGTGATGCTCACAGCGTGGAAGTGTGGAACGGCGCCCAACTAGTGGGCGGCTTGTACGGCGTCGATGCCGGCGGCGTCTTCACCGGTGAATCGATGTTTCACCGCTCGCCGGACTCTTCGAAACTCGCGCTCCTTTTCCTGATCGACCATCTCCGCGAACGCGGCGCCACCTGGATCGACTGTCAGGTCACGACGCCGCACATGGCCGCCCTCGGCGCGCGCGAGATTTCGCGCAATCGCTTTCTGGACATGCTGGCCGAGCAGCAGTCGCGCGGCCTGTCGCTTTTCTGATCACGGGCACGCCACAGGAAGTGGGCCGGGCTGCTGCGGTCCCGCAAACTGAAATTGTGTCGTGGTGACGACTGTCGTATCCGAGCGGATCGTCAGGTTGAGCCATCCGTCGGCAATCCGCCCTTCGTAATTGATTGGCGGTCCGCCGTTCTGCACCGGCCCCGGTCCGGAGAGCGAACCGGTAGTCTCGAAGCGGCCGTCGGAATCGAGTGAGGATGGCGTTTTGAACGTTCCGAAGCGGCATCCGAGGTAGATCTGTGAGTCGGCCGCTCCGACAGAAATGAGGCTTCCTCCTCCGGAGGTCGTCCACCAGCCGAGCGGGATTTTCTCCGGCGTCACCGCGGCGCCCGAAGCCTGCGGCGTGACCAGCGTGATTTCCTGTGTTTGATTGTTTGTGATCGACACGAAGGCCCAGATCGGCCGGATCGTATCGGAATCGGCGATATCGATGCGAAGGCGCGCATGGTCGCGGAGCGGCGTGATGATCGGATCGAGCGAAAGCTGCGCCGCGGCAGGAAAGAGATCTTCTTGTCCCTTGGAGGCGTTGAGCGCAACCGGCACCGTCGCCAGCAACATGCCGTCGGCGTTGTCGCGCACGCGAAGAGTGACCGGTCCGAAGTTTCGCGCGTCGTACGCGTAGATGCGCAGCGTGGAGCGAAATCGCGCGTCCGTCGGAATGCCCGCCAGCCGCACCGTCGCTGCGAAGTCGAGGTCTGAGACGACTGGAATCTCCACGCCAAATGACGAGGTGTCGCGCGACGTATCGTGTACACGCACTTTCGTGATCACGTCGCGCGCCATCCGCGACGGAACATTGATGAAGGCGCCGGTGTGATACGCCGCTTGATACAACAAGCCCGTAAACGTCGCCCTGGTGTGCGGCGGAACGCGCGGAATCGGGGGCGGCGACTGCAATGAACCGTAGTCAGTAGCGGCGCCGCTGACAGGAACAGGTTCGTCGCCCGTGTTCGTGATCAGAATCTCCGTCTCGAATCGCGCCGCGTTCGGACCCGGGCCGGAGGCGGCAACGGGCAGGAGGATGCGGTCCAATTCGTCGGCCGACCGGGTCAGATATCGATATGCGTTTGTCAGAACGACGGGGTTCGCAAAACCGGCAATGCTGACGGTGACGTCGACGCTTCCGGCCGCGTGCGGCGGAGCGACCGCCACGATCTCGTAGTAGGTGTTCGATACAACGCGGGAGAACGCGTCGCCGAACTTCACGGACGTCGTGCACGACGGCCCCGGACAGACCTGCGTCAGGTTTTGCAACCGAATGCCTCGGATGTGCACGAAGTCGCCGCCGGTCGTGACGCCGGATGCCGGCAGGATCGCCGTGACTGTCGTCTGCGCGAAAAGAACAGGGGCTGTTGTGAGGAAGAGTAAAAAGCCGAGGGATTTTTTCACGGGGGTCTCCGGGAACGTGAAACTAGGAATGCGCGTGTACTGGTTCTCCGGGCGCATGCGTATGTCCCGCATGTCCCGATTCCACTTGCTCCACGACGGTGGCCGCTAGTTGACGGAATGCCTGCGCGGCCGCGGATGACGGATCGAGGACGAAAATTGGTTCGCCGCTGTCGCCGCCGACGACGACTTTCGGATCGATCGGAATCTCCCCGAGGAACGGCACGCCGAGGAGCTCGGCGGTTTTGCGGCCGCCGCCGTGGCCGAAGATCTCTTCCCGTTCGCCGCAGTGCCGGCAGATGAAGTAGCTCATGTTCTCGATGATGCCGAGGACCGGGACGTTGACCTTGCGGAACATCGCCAGCCCCTTGCGGGCGTCGATCAGCGCCACGTCCTGCGGCGTCGTCACCACCACCGCGCCGGACAGCGGCACCTTCTGCGTCAGCGTCAGTTGCGCGTCGCCGGTGCCGGGCGGGAGATCGATGATCATGAAATCGAGCGTGCCCCATTTCACGTCGCTGAGAAACTGATCGAGCGCCTTCATCACCATCGGACCGCGCCAGATCACCGGCGTGTCGGGATCGGTGATCAGGCCGAGCGACATCGTCTTCACGCCGTGGTTCTCCATCGGCAGGATCTTCTCGTCGGTCTCGTCGATCTGTGGACGTCCGTGAATCCCGAGCATCATCTGCTGCGACGGTCCATAGATGTCCGCGTCGAGCATGCCGACCGTGTAGCCGAGGGCGTGAAGGGCGAGCGCGAGATTCGTGGAGACGGTCGACTTGCCGACGCCGCCCTTCCCCGACGCAACCGCGATCTTGTACTTGACGCCGGAGAGTATCTGCTCCGCCGGCGGTCCGCCTTGCGGTCCGGCAGCCGATCGCGAGCCGACGTCGACGTGCATTTTCACGCTTTCGACGCCCGGCACGGCCTTCACGGCCGCCTCGGCATCCCTGCTGATCTGCGCAGCCGCGTTCTGGTTCTCGGTCTGAAAGCGCACCGTGAAGGAGACGTTGCCACCCTCGACGCTGACGTCATGGACGAACCCGAACGACACGATGTCGCGCGAGAGTCCGGGAAATTTGACGCCTTTAAGCGCGTCGAGAATCTGTTCCTTGGTCGGCATTCGTTTTCTCCTGAATGTAGCGTTCGTACGAAGCGCGGATGATCGGAATGGCCTCTTCGTACGAAGCGACCACCGAAACCGCGTTCATATCCTGCGGACTGGCCAGCCCGCGCGTGATCATCGACTCGTTGATCCAGTCGATCAGACCGCTCCACATTGTACCGACCAGGATGAGCGGATGCTCGGTGACGTGCTTGACCTGAATGAGCTGCCACACCATAAACAGCTCCAGCGCCGTTCCGATGCCGCCCGGCAAAACGATGAACGCGGATGACAGCCGGATGAAGTGATGCAGCCGCGAAAAGAACGTCCGGTGCCGGAACACCTTGTTCACGAACGCGTTCGCGTTCTCCTCGGTGGGCAGATGGATGGCCAATCCGAATGAACGCGAATGGCTCTCGGTCTGCCCTTCCATCGCGCCGGCGTTGGCCGCCTCCATCAATCCGGGCCCGCCGCCGGTGACGATGTCCGCGCCGAGGCGCGAAAGCTCGTAGCAGAGTTTCTTGGCCTGGTCGTAAATGGGATCACCGCGTTGAATCCGCGAGCTGCCGAACACCGACACGCGATAGTGCTCGACGCGCTCCGGCTGAATCTGATCGAGATCGTTGATGGTCTCCCAGAGCTGGTAGATGGCCTTGTCGAGGATGTGCGACGGATCGACCGCCGACCGCTTCTTGGCCTGCCCTTTCCGGAGCGCTTCCAGCTGCGGTGTCGTCGTCTGCTGATTCGTGGTTTTCTTGACCATGGGTCGTGATCCTACGTCGATTTTCACGCGGAGACGCGGGGAACGCGGAGAGAAGCAAACGCCCCGCCGCCTCCGCGTATAATCCGCCCCCCTTATGACCACTGTTCGGATCAAGGATCTGCCTCAGCATGTCGGCGAAAAAGTCACCGTTGATGGGTGGCTTTACAACAAGCGCACCTCGGGGAAGCTGCAGTTTCCGATCGTTCGGGATGGCAGCGGCTATCTGCAGTGCGTCGTCTTCAAGAAGGAAGTGACCGAGGAGACGTGGGCGGCGGCGGATGCGGCCACGCAGGAGTCGTCGGTGCGCGTCACCGGCACTGTTCGCGAGGAGACTCGCGCGCCCGGCGGCGTCGAGCTTGGCGTCGAGGCGTTCGAGATCCTCGGCGCGGCGGCGGAGTATCCGATTTCGCCGAAAGAGCATGGCACCGACTTTCTGATGAACCACCGCCATCTCTGGCTGCGGTCGTCGAAGCAGCACGCCGTTCTGCGCATCCGCAACGAAGTGGAGAAAGGCATCCGCGACTTCTTCTACGATCGCGATTTCGTGCTCATCGACTCGCCCATCCTCACCGCGAATGCGGCCGAGGGGACGTCGACGCTGTTCGAGACCGACTACTTCGGCGAGAAGGCGTTTCTCTCGCAGTCGGGCCAGCTCTATCTGGAGCCGGCGGCCGCCGCGTTCGGAAAGGTCTACTGTTTCGGGCCGACGTTCCGCGCGGAGAAATCGAAAACGCGCCGGCATCTCATGGAGTTCTGGATGGTCGAGCCCGAGGTCGCCTTCCTCGAGTTCGAAGGATTGCAGTCGCTGGCCGAGGAGTTCGTCGAATACCTCGTCACGCGCGCGCTGGAGCGGTGCCAGGAAGAATTGAAAACGCTGGAGCGCGATCAAACCAAGCTCGAAAACGTCAAGCGCCCGTTCCCGCGCATCACCTACCGCGACGCAATCGACCTCCTCGCGTCGAAAGGGATGGAAGCGAAATTCGGCGACGACCTGGGCGGCGATGAAGAGACGGTGATCGCGAACTCCTTCGATCGCCCGGTGATGATCAGCCGCTATCCGACCGACATCAAGGCGTTTTACATGCAGCCCGATCCGAACGATCCCTCGGTCGTTCTCGGCCTGGACATGATCGCGCCCGAGGGTTACGGCGAGATCATCGGCGGCTCGCAGCGCATCCACGATCACGACCTGCTGCTCGAGCGCATCAAGCTGCACAATCTGCCCGTCGAGAAGTTCCAGTGGTACCTCGACGTGCGCAAGTACGGCACCTTCCCGCACTCCGGCTTCGGCATGGGCATCGAACGCTGCGTGGCCTGGATCAGCGGCGTCCCGCATCTCCGCGAGACCATCCCGTATCCGCGCATGCTGAACCGGATTTATCCGTGACCGACGAGCCAGTCATTCCGATTCAACCACCGGCGCTGCGCATCATCCCGCTCGGCGGCCTTGGCGAGATCGGGATGAATCTGATGGTCTACGAATATGGCGACGCCGCCATCGTCGTCGACTGCGGAATGATGTTTCCCGATGCGACCACGCTCGGCGTCGACGTGATCGTGCCGGACATGTCGTACCTGTTCGAGCAGCCGGAGCGGGTGAAGGCCGTCTTTCTCACGCATGGGCACGAGGACCACATCGGCGCCGTTCCGTTTCTCGTCGAACGATTGAACGTCCCGGTCTACGGCATGCCGCTCACGCTCGGATTCGTGCGCGACAAACTCGAAGAGTTCGCGATCGGCGACGTGGAACTGCGCGCGTTCATGCCGCGCGACGTCATCGAAGTTGGACCGTTCCGCGTCGAAGCGATTCAGGTCACGCACTCGATCGTCGATGCCATCGGACTGGCCATTCGTACGCCGGCCGGAACGCTGATTCACACCGGCGATTTCAAGATCGACCACACGCCGGTCGACGGCAAGCGCACCGATCTGGCGCGGTTCGCCGCGTACGGCGAAGAAGGCGTGCTCGCCCTGATGAGCGATTCGACGAATGCGCTCGTGCCCGGCCACGGCGCCTCGGAGAAAAGCGTCGGACGCGGACTCGGAAACATCTTCGCGAACGCCACCGGCCGCATCATCGTCACCACGTTCGCGTCGCACATCCATCGCGTGCAGCAGATCGTCGACGCCGCGCGGAAGTACAAACGCAAGGTGTTTCTGATCGGACGCTCGCTGGTCGACAACGCCGAAACCGCCGAGCGCCTCGGCTACCTGCGCATCGCGCGCGAGCAGCGGCCCGGTGCGAACGCCAATCCGTCCGACTATGCCGATGACGAAGTGGTCATCATCACCACCGGCACGCAGGGTGAGCCGCGGTCGGCGCTGTCGCGCATGGCCATCGGCGAGCACAAACAGGTCGAGGTGCAGAGAGGCGACGTCATCGTCATCTCCGCGCGCGTGATTCCCGGCAACGAGCGCGCCGTCTCGCACGTCATCGACAACCTCTATCGCCGCGGCGCCGAGGTGCTGAATTGGGAGAACGCGGACGTGCATGTGTCGGGGCATGCCTGCGAGGAAGAGTTGAAGCTGATGCTCAACGTGACGCGGCCGAAGTTCTTCATCCCCATTCACGGCACGCTGCGGCATCTCATCCATCACGCGCGGCTGGCCAAGAACGTCGGCGTGCCGCATGGCGTCGTGATCACGAACGGTCAGGTGGCGTCGATTGAAGGCGACGAGATCAATGTCCTGCCCGATCGCGTCACACACGGCAAAGTGTTCGTGGATGGGGAAGCGGAGGAAGTGCCGGAGATCGTCGTACGCGATCGCCAGCATCTCGCCGAGGATGGGTTCGTCATCGTCGTCGTGGCGATCGATTCGAACGGGCATGTCGGACGCGAGCCGGAGATCATCACGCGCGGACTTTTGCACGTCGACGAGAGCCAGGACATCCTGGCCGAGGTCCGCGCACAACTCGTGCAGATGCTGCACGCGAGTCCGCCCGATGAATTACTCGACCACGACGTCGCACAGGAAAAAATGCGCGCGCTGCTCAAACGCTACTTCCGCAAGGAAATGGGTCGCCGTCCGATGATTCTGCCGGTGATCTGGGAGATGTAGAAACCAATGACCATCATCGAAGCCATCGTCCTCGGCCTTGTGCAAGGGCTGACTGAATTCATCCCGGTCAGTTCCACCGCGCATCTGCTCATCGTGCCGTCAATCCTCGGCTGGGGCGATCCGGGCGCGGCCGTGTCGGCAGTGATTCAGTTCGGGACGCTGCTCGCGGCGATCATCTACTTCTTCCGCGACATCGTGCGGCTCATCGCCGGCTTCTTCCGCGGACTGATCACGCGCCGGCCGCTGGCGGACGTCGACTCGCGCGAAGCGTGGCTGGTAGTCATCGGCACGATTCCGATCGTCGTCCTCGGCTTGCTCTTCAAGAAGCACATCGAGTCGACGTTCCGCGGACTCTGGATCGTGACGACGATGGTGATCGTCGTGGCGATCCTGATGCAGATCGCCGAGTGGTACGCGAAGCGGAGAACGTTGCGCACGTTCGATGAGATGACGGTCGCGGACGGCGTTGCCATCGGACTCGGGCAATGTCTGGCACTGATCCCCGGCTCATCGCGCAGCGGCTCGACGATCATGCCTGCGATTTTTCGCGGCATCGACCGGCCGACGGCAGCGCGCTATTCGTTCCTGCTGTCGATTCCCGCGGTCGGCGGCGCCGGCGTGCTCGAGCTGTTCAAAGAACGCCACGCCCTCGGTGCGCTCGGCTGGACGCCGATCGCCGTCGCCATCATCGTGGCCTTCATCTCCGGCTACGCCTCGATCTGGTTCCTGATCCGCTACCTGCGCTCGCACACCACGCACGTCTTCATCTACTACCGCTACGCGCTTGGCATCGCCATGATCGCAATGCTGATGACGGGATATTTGAAAGGCTAATCGCCGAGAACTTGGATATCGGGCACGTTCCGATACTTCTCCGCGTAATCGAGCCCGTATCCGATGACGAACTTCGGATCGATAGAGAAGCCGACGTAGTCCGCTTTGAACGGGACTTTGCGCGCCGTAGGCTTGTCGAGGAACGTCGCCGTGCGCACCTCGCGCGCACCACGATCGAGCTTGATGTAGCGGAAGACTTCGTTCATCGACAGGCCGCTGTCGATGATGTCTTCGACGATCAGCACCGACTTGCCGCGCATGTCGAGCTGCGGTTCCTTCAGCAGCGTGACCACGCCCGACGACGTCTTCTGATCGCCGTACGACGAGACCTGGATGAAGTCGAGGGCCACGTCGAATGCGATGTGCCGCATCAGATCGCTGCAGAAGAACATCGCCCCTTTGAGCACGCAGAGCGCGATCAATTCGCTGCCGGCCAGATCGCGGGTGATCTCCGCGCCCATCTCGGCCACACGTCTGTCGATTTCGGATTTGCTGAACAACGTCGTTTGCGCCATGGCCGCGGATTCTACGATTACAATTCGCCGCCGTGAAAATCTATCGCTTCGTTCATGCCAGCAAGCTTTCCATCGGAGTCGCTGATGGCGGCCGCATCATCCGTTACAGCGGCAGCGATGCGATGACGCCCGGCGAGCCGACAAACGATTCGATTGCCCTCGGCGATGCCGAACTTCTCGCGCCGGTGACGCCCTCGAAAATCGTCGCCGTCGGCCGCAATTACGCCGAGCATGCGAAGGAGCTCGGCAACGAAGCGCCGTCCGAGCCGATCATTTTTCTGAAGCCGCCGACCGCGGTGCTGAATCCGAACGGCACGATCATCCGCCCCCCGCAATCGCAGCGCGTCGATTTCGAAGGGGAGCTGGCCATCGTCATCGGCAAGTCTGCGCGCAACGTCCGCCGCGATGACTGGCGCAGCGTCGTTCTCGGCTTCACCTGCGCGAACGATGTGACCGCGCGCGACCTGCAGAAGAAGGACATCCAGTTCACCCGCGGCAAGAGTTTCGACACGTTCCTGCCGCTCGGTCCGTGCATCGAAACCGATCTCGATCCCGCCGCACTCTCGCTCCGCACGCGCGTGAACGGCGAGACGAAGCAGGACGGCAACACGCGCGACATGGTCTTCGACTGCGGCGCGATCATCGAGTTCATTACCGCGGTAATGACGCTGAACCCCGGTGACGTGATCCTCACCGGAACGCCCGCCGGCGTCGGCCCGCTGAATGCCGGCGATGACGTTGAGGTGGAGATCGAAGGGATCGGGGTTTTGCGCAATCGAGTGGCGTGATCTTGCACCAGCACAGACAAGAGTGTTCTATGAAAGCGATTGTCAAGGACGGGTCTTTTCCTTGCTGATTGCTTTTTTGTCTTCTCCGTTGCAATCAGCCTCTTCGGACGCGAAGAGGACGATCGAGAGTG
>Ga0157376_10000205_pt1 | contig 40924 bp, 38 predicted proteins | sample M45metaG_FD_121801 | JGI IMG/M metagenome (GOLD analysis project Ga0157376, IMG submission 121801) | Miscanthus rhizosphere microbial communities from Kellogg Biological Station, Michigan, USA - M4-5 metaG | ecosystem: Host-associated > Plants > Roots > Rhizosphere > Soil | place: USA: Michigan...
GCGCCATCTTTGGGTGCCAACGGCTCGTTTTGTGTCCAAAGTGAACACCAGCTTCGAGCAAAGCCTTGATATCTACCTCAACGGCCATGATATCCTTACTCCCTTCACCCTTACCGCCTGATGCACAGGATATCTTGGTAAGAGTTGTTTCGTTAAAAGTTATTACTTCGCTATTATAGCAAGATCTTTCCCTCTTGCCAAGGGGTCTACCACTGTACCAATAAGCCTATAAGAGAATAACATCTGGTCGCACATTGTCGAGCTTACATCCACTTCCTTATGGACTGTTATAAGATCGATGAACCCTTTGACTTTTCACCACTTATCAGTTACAATATTAAGAATATGAAAAGCAGTATTCACCCACAGGACTACCGCCCGGTCGTATTTAGCGACGAAATCGCGGGCTTCGCGTTCTTGACTCAGTCAACAGCGCAAACTACCGAAACAATTAAATGGGAGGACGGCAACGAATACCCACTTATCAAGGTACACATCTCATCAGCCTCTCACCCATTCTTTACGGGTGAAGAAAAAATCATTGACACCGAAGGTCGCGTTGATCGCTTCGCATCACGCCTTAAGGCTGCCGAAGAACGCAAAGCTGCTCTTGCCGCTAAGGCTAAGAAAGCAGCAGCAAAAAAGGCTGCAAAAGCTGACCGTTAACTTCCACGTTAAAGAGACTGCTGTTTTACAGGTAGTCTCTTTTTGTTAGGATTACAGAATACAGGGTTACTAGTATAATAAAGGAAGATTATGCCAAGAATTGAGCTCAACACCGAAGAACTTCAAGCCGAAAAAGAATCACTCGGTGAATTTTTGGCACAGCCAACCGCCTACACGGACCCAGATTTCACAAAAAAGAACAGGCGCTTCACTGAGCTGGAAGGTATTATTGCAAAAGCAACAGAACGCAAAATCATCGAAAGGCAACTTACCGAGGCCAAACAACTCGCTGGCGGCAGCGATGAACTCGCCGATCTTGCCAAGATGGAAGTCCCTGAAGATGAGGCCAAGCTTGCCAGTATCGAAGAAGAGCTCTTTGCCATGCTCGCACCAAAAGACCCTAATGACGAAAAGAATATCATTATCGAGATCCGGGCTGGTGCCGGTGGCGATGAGGCAAGTCTCTTTGCCGCCGAACTCTATCGTATGTACCTACGTTGGTGCGAAGCGCATAGCTATAAAACTGAACTCATGAGCGAGAGCGCCAACGACACTGGCGGCTACAAAGAAGTAATTTTTATGATTCGCGGCGATGCTCCATACAGCAAACTCAAATTTGAAGGAGGCGTGCACCGTGTGCAGCGCGTACCAGTCACCGAAAGCCAAGGGCGCATCCATACAAGCACCGTCACTGTTGCCGTACTTCCGGAGGCCGAAGAAACAGATATCGAAATCAGTCCGAATGATCTCCGTGTCGATATTTACCGCTCAAGCGGCCACGGTGGTCAGAGCGTAAACACAACTGACTCAGCGGTGCGCATCACTCACCTCCCTACTGGCATGATTGTCACAAACCAGGACGAAAAGTCTCAGATTAAAAACCGTGAAAAAGCCATGAGTGTCCTGCGCTCACGTCTGTTGCAAATCAAAATTGATGAGGAAAACGCCAAGCTTACCGCCGAACGTCGCAACCTCATTGGTAGCGGTGATCGTAGCGAGAAAATCCGAACCTACAACTTCCCGCAAGATCGCATTACCGACCACCGTATTGGCTACAGCCGCAGCAACATCCCTGCAGCCCTTAATGGTGACATCGATGATATCATCGAACACCTCCAAGCCTATGAACGAGAACTCAAAGCCCAAAACATCAAGCAGTAATACATGGCTGCAAGATGCAGCAGACCAGCTTGCTGAAGCTGGCATAGCCACTGCACGCCTGGACGCCGAAATTATCTTAGCACATACCATACGCAAAAGTCGTACATGGCTTCACGCGCATGGAGATGAAATACTTGCACCCCGTCTTATTGAGATTACCGACGCGCGGCTTGCTCTTCGGCTTGATCGCACGCCAATTGCATACATCATTGGGCATAAAGAATTCTACAGTCGCGCGTTCAAAGTAACCCCCAGCGTACTCATCCCTCGCCCAGAGAGCGAATCACTCATCGAGCTTCTTAAAAAACACATACCAGCAAACGCTAAACGGCTTATTGATGTCGGCACAGGAAGCGGATGCCTTGGTATTACTGCAAAGCTAGAATTTTCCAGCCTTGGCGTCACCCTCTCGGACGTTAGTCGTCACGCGCTAAAAGTTGCCGAGAGTAACGCCTCGACTCTTCATGCAGAAGTAACACTCATTCAAGGCGGTCTATTAACCCAAGCCCCCGGCCTTTTCGATGTTGTCATTGCCAACCTTCCCTATGTTGATAAAGAATGGGAACGCTCACTAGAGACCAATAAGGAGCCGGGTCTTGCACTATTCGCCGATAATGGTGGTCTTGCCCTTATCGAACAACTACTTTACCAGCTCCCCAAAGCACTAGGCTCGTTAGGGCTTGTGTTACTTGAGGCCGATCCCTGCCAGCATCAAGCAATAATTGCTCTTGCAACAAAGCTCGGCCTCAAACATCTTGAGACCGAGGGGTATGCCATCGCGCTTGCTAAGCGCTAGTTGGTTTGGTATGTACCGAGCGTAACCTTAGTATTATGCTCGGTGCCATCACGAAGATAGGTAACGGTAATTGTATCATCTGGTGCATATTCGCCCGCGAGCGTTGAAACACTACCAGCAACGCCAACCGATTCGCCGTTCACTTTTGTAATAATATCCTTTTCCTTGAGTCCGGCCTTATCAGCTGGACTGCCGGCAACAATCGCTGTATTTGCGCCATCACCCACAACATATGCACCGGACTTTGCTGAAAGGTTATACTGTTTAGCTACTGCTGCAGTAATTTCAACATAACGCACTCCAAGATACGCACGTTGCACACCCCTACCGGCAAGTACCATTTTTGTCGTACCCTTTGTTGCATTAATAGGAATGGCGAAGCCAATGCCTTGTGCATCCGAGGCAATAGCCGTATCGATACCAACCACCTGACCGCTGTAATTCAAGAGAGGACCGCCCGAGTTGCCTGGATTAATTGCGGCATCTGTCTGCAAAAGGTCTGTAAGAGATTCCGATGAGCTACCGTCGCCACTACCAGCAGTAACTGGTCGCCCCTTACCGGAGATAATACCGCTCGAAACCGTATTCTGATACTGGCCGAGTGCGTTACCAATTGCAACGACTTGCTGGCCGACACGTACTGTCGATGAATCACCCATCGAGGCGGGAGTAAGGTTATTAACACCATCAATCTTAAGGTAAGCGACGTCATTAAGCGGGTCGGAGCCAATAACCTTTACGTTCTCGTACGTCTTACCGTCAGAAGTAATCACCTGAACCGTAGTAGCTGAATCAATCACATGATGATTCGTCAGAATGTATCCATCTTTACTCAAGATAATACCCGTACCCGCGGCTTGTTGTTCAGCTGCGCCAAAAATAGACTGTGTATTGACGCTGGTTACAATCGAAACAACGCTTGGTGAAACCTTGTCAGCAACACGGCTAATAGCGTCCTCGGTACTAGTAGGTGTAAGATTGCCATCGTCTTGCACCGTTTGTCGCCTAGTAATTGGTTCATGATTTGTATTTACGTACCAGTATGCAGTACCGGCAATTCCAACAGCAACAATAAGACCAACGACAACAAATAGTGACCGCATCTTTGTACGACGGGATATTTCAGGTGGCAACTGCTGAGTAGTCGATTGTTCTGGACTCTGTTCTATCATTTCTCTAGATACACTATCATCACCCTTGCTTTCTTTTATTTCATCTTTTTTTGGTTCCATTTATCGCCCTCCTCTACCCTTTATCTATAACGCATCACTGCCGAATACGATGGCCATGATATATATCACAACCATAATGCTCACTGTCAATGTAATTGGCATAATGATATCAGACTTATGCACCGTACCATGGCGGTGATAACTCGCATAAGCACGCTCGGATACAAAGCTAAAGAGCGTCATAAAAAGCGCCAACTGCGAGAATTGAATCGCACCAAACCCGACCAGTGGATACGCCATCAACCAGTGAAACCCTACCCAGCCCATCTCCGCAAAGATGAATCCTGAGAGAAGACTATAAAGCTCGGTGCGCGGTTCATCATAGTTGCCAAGCACATGGCGTGAAGCGACATACCCTAAACACCACATCACCAGTATGAAGAACACCACATCCCACGAATATGAAACAATCGAAAGCGCCGTAACCCCAAGGAAAATCGCCGTACCTGCCTGGGCTGCAACGTATGATCGACGGGAACGCGGTTTAATAAACAACAGCCAAAACACATAGAGCAATGTGATAATAATCTGTAACGAAAGATTATCACCTGCCGCGAATAGCAGGGTCACGACCGATATACCGACTGTCACGTCCACCATGTTGGCAATGACATTTGCCAACCAGAATCGTGGGCGTACAGCTAGCGTACGCCATTTACTCAATAACACAACCGCAAGCGCAAGCCATGGAGACTGCGAACCACGGATGAGTACAAGAAGAGCGATAGCAAAAATAATATTAAGGCCTATGTAAGCCGCCTCGCTAAGCCGTGAACGGCGTTTATGCATCTTGAGTAAGTCCATATATAACCTCTATTATATCACCTTACTGAGGTGACGACCCTTGCTGTGATACATTAGCACTTGGTCTCTGTACGATAACTACATAATTGGTGCTGTCGCCTACCGTCACCCCTGGAATTGATGTCACCTGTTGTATCTTTGCACCGTACAGACTTTCAAGCTTTGCAGTCGTCAAAGGCATTTTACTATCAGTAAGCTTAAAAATTTCATTGGACGCATATGCTCCACCTGTTGGCGCGTTGTCAACCGTATCGACAGCCATGCCAAGTGCCGTAAGCTTATCTGCTTCTGCCTGAGCAGCACCTGCTACACCTGAAGCATTCAGTACAATAACATGCGCACCTTCCTTGGTAATACCTGTCGCGTAAATCATCTTCTTCACAAACGCCTGAAGCTGCGTAAAATTATACAGCCCCGCTACAGGTTGCGCATCACCAGTCATAATGCCACTATCGAGTAAGTTAACGCTTTGGAATGAGCTCGATGGAATGTCTTTTGCAAGGGTCATAAGGGTACGGACTTCACTCGTTTCAAAATTAGTGCGCAAGTTCTTACCAATTGCGTCAATCAGTCCAGTAATCTTACCGATATTTGTGAGCGTCCCGGTACCAGTAGCTTTTTCTTTAATGGCAAGAACAATCTTCTGCTGGTTCTGCTCACGGTCAAAATTAGAATTACCAAGACCATAAGTAGGAGCAACGTCGCCACGCGCCTGTGCCAAGTAAAGCGCATGTTCTGCATCAAGCGTTGCTGGACCATTTGGATAATCAATAAAGTGGCCGCTCGGTGGACAGTTCTGCTTCATTGTCGCAAGGCTTGCGTGCGCATTACCACCCTTACACTTCCAGTCGAAATTACTATCCATTACACCTGGTGCGCCGCCGCTACCTTGTATATTCACAGTAATATTACCGACCGCATTTACTACATCACGCATCACCGAGTAATTCACATGAGCACTGTATTGAATAGGAATGCCGAGTATATTGCCATAGAATTCACGTGACTTTGCTTGACGCTCAGTTTCCGCAGATTCAGAGCCCCAATCACTGTTTACGCAGTTAAAGTACACATTAATCTTCCCGGCATATCCTGCATCGCACGCCATACCATATTGCACCTGCATATCACGCGGAATACTTATCATATATGCATTCTTATTCGCCTGATCAAGGCTTAGCACCATAATAGAATCCGTCAAATACGCCCCTTGGTGCCCCGGATCGTCTTCAGACGTTCCAAGAATTAAGATATTCGTACGACCATTAGCATCCTGTTGCAGCTTCTTTTGCTGCACCAACCCGAAAATGTCCCCCTTGAATACCGAGTTACTTGCCGACATTGCCTTAAAAGCTACATATCCACCAATAGCAAGCAAAATAATGACAAGAGCAATTATTACACGCTTAATAACTTTACGGCGGCGAGACTTCGGTGCTTTTTGGTGCTTTTTCTGCTGCTTACGCTCTTTTCTCGTAAGAGGCGCTTGGGTATCAATCTCGTTCAGCGATTCGTCGATATCGCTACGCGTTAAACCTTCTGATCCAACAGACGTTGCCGAACGGGTATCAGAAATAATCGGTCGCTGCCGCAGCCCCTGTGCCATCGGGCTCGGACTGCGACGACTAACATAATCACCACCAACCGCACGCGGGGAGCGTCGAGGAATAAAGCCATCAACGTTTGATTTTCTCGCCATTACTTTTATCCACTATAGCCGATGCTAGACAAAAAATAAACATACCGCCTACGCTAAATGGTTTTATTTTTTACCTTAAACGCGCTATAGTGAGTGCAATGCAATCAAACTACCTAACTCGACATCCTCATGCCAAAGACGCCCTCCAATTTGTTGGGTTTATTATCTTGGTTTTTATCGGCACGCTCGTTATTAATACGTTCATCTTCCGCAGCTTCTCAGTATTAGGGCATAGTATGGACAAGACACTTGCCGATGGGCAGCGACTCATTGTTAATCGCTTGCCGATCACTATCGCTCAGGCCGAAAACAAATCATATATGCCAGATCGCGGTCAAATCATTGTGTTCAAGAACCCGCGCTATGTAGCAGGCATGCCAGACGAATATATCGTCAAGCGAGTCATTGCCTTCCCTGGTGAACGCGTTACAGTTCATGATGGTGTACTTAAAGTGTACAATAATGGCCACCCTGATGGATTCAACCCAGACACCGCCTACCGTAAAGATGGCGTTGGACCGCAGTCACCAGTCAGCGGCGAAGGTCTCGATACCGTAGTGCCGGATGATACAGTGTTCGTTTGCGGAGACAACCGCATTGGTGATAACTCATACGACTCACGCACAGGCCTTGGTAACATTCCACTCTTCGATATTGTTGGCCCTGTGTCGTTCCGGATTTGGCCATTCAATGCTATTCATACATTCTAGTCTCTATACACATAAAATAACCCGCCATATCGGCGGGTTATTTTATTCAATACTCTATTTCTCGAGCAACTTCGCAAGCCGCTCAAAATCATCCTCGTTCTTGTACGTAATCACAATCTGGCCCTTGCCACGCGCCATCTGGCGCACACTCACCTTCGCGTTAAAGTGCTTAGCAATTTTCGTCGCTCGATCCACATACTTTGCAGACACCGGCTTAGCTTCACTTCGTCGAGCCGCAATCTCACCATTCTTAACCTGGTTTGCATAACGCTCAGTATCGCGCGCACTCCATTCTTCACGGATAATTCGCGGCAGAATCGCCTCTACAATCTTTGTATCGAGTCCGATCAGTGGACGAACCTGACCCTCACGTACCGTCCCAGCTGCAAGTGCGTTCCGCACTACCTCTGGCAGACGAAGCAAACGCAGTGTGTTACTTACCGCCCCTGGCGTTTTACCGCCAACTCGCTCACCAATCTGGTCAAGAGTTAGATTAAACTGATCCCGCAACTTCAAGTACGCCGTAGCCGTTTCAAGCGGGTTAAGGTCGCGACGCTGTAGGTTCTCAATTAATGATATCTCGAGCTTATGCTGGTTAGAAAGTGTGCGTACAAGTGCCGGCATCTTTTCGAGCCCGACCTTGGTTGCGGCACGAAATCGGCGCTCACCAGCAACGATCATATATTTGCCCTCATGTGGCGCAACAACGATAGGCTGCAACACGCCATGCTCTCGGATGGAAGCACCGAGTTCTTCCAAAGAAACCTCATCAAACGAACGGCGTGGCTGATCAGGGTCGGCAACGATCTCACTCAGCTTAATATGACGCAGATCACTCACGCGATCATCCTGCTCAGCCGTTGGATCGAACGACTCATCAAATAGCTCAGTCGGAATAAGTGACTCGAATCCCCTTCCAAGACCTTTCTTTTTAGCTGGCACGTTCCATCACCTCCTTCGCAGCTGCTTTATACGCCCTTGCACCCTTGCTGAATCGATCATATGCCCCAATTGGCACACCGTGGCTTGGCGCCTCAGCAAGGCGTACGTTACGGGGAATTGTCGTCTTGAATACTTTAGCTGGGAAATGCTTGGCAATTTCTGAAAGTACCTGATTTGATAACGATGTGCGACTATCTACCATCGTCGGCAACACACCAATCAGGTCAAGAGTAGGATTAAGGTTCTTACGCACAAGCTTCATCGTCTCAAGCAGCTGACCAAGCCCTTCAAGCGCGTAAAACTCAGCCTGTACTGGTAATAACACATATTTCGCAGCAATCAGCGCATTTACCGTCAATAAACTCAAAGAAGGTGGACAATCGATAATAACGTACTCATACTCAGTATTTAGCGATTCAATTGCATACTTCAATCGACTAAATCGATGTTCTGCCTGCGCGATTTCTACCTCAGTATTCGCAAGTGTCGGCATCGCTGGCGCGATTGAAAGATTCTTAAATTCAGTTGGCAAAATCACCTCTGCAAGTTTCTTCTGGCCTGTGACCACGTCCGCCACAGTCACATCGAGCTCTGTTTTATCAACCCCAAGGCCACTCGTCGCATTACCCTGTGGATCAAAATCAACTAAGAGCGTCCTTTTGCCAGCTTTGGCCAAATAGTACGCGATGTTAATTGAGCTCGTTGTCTTACCGACGCCGCCCTTTTGATTTGTTACGGCAATAATTATACTCACCTTTTGTGTCTTCCCTCGCTTGTTCTATAGGCCATTATAGCACGACCGCAATAAAACCCCTCTCTGATTTCAGAGAGGGGTTTTGGAATTATTTGATAGATACAATTTCTATCTTGGTGTATTTCTGGCGGTGACCAGTTTGCGTATTCACGCGCTTCTTGCTCTTGTAGCGGATAACGCGGATTTTTTCGCCGGCTACCTTTTCGTCTACAACCTTAGCTTTCACCTTTACACCCTTTACAAATGGCGCGCCGACAGTTATCTTGTCGCCATCGATTAGAAGGAGTGCGTCGAGATCGAGCTCTTTTGTGCCTTCAGGGAGGAGGTCCACCATGAGGGTCTCTTTTTCGGCGACAATGTGTTGTTTGCCACCTACTTTCACGACTGCTTTCATATGTTTCCTTATGATTTAATTGCGTTCAAGTAAGTATTGTAACAGATGTAAGCAGTTTTTACAACCAGCCAAATACAACATTCTTAGCATGGTCATCAAAGTCCTTGATACATAATATAGAAATCAAGGCTCTTGTAACATTCATACCCTAATATACGATATCTAGGACTCGTCGTCTTCGGTAAATGTCACCCAGTCCGGATCGCTATGAAGATCATCTTCAACACCAGACCAAAACTTGCTTAACGCCGTCGTGTCTGGAGATGGGTCAAGCTCCCAAGTCTCCTCATGGTCAGCTTTAATGGCCTGAATAAGCTCGTCATTATCATCGTCAAGTATCGCACTTAATTCGACATGCTGCGCAGGTTGTGATTGAAAGAATGAGAATCGACTTGGTGATAGATGTAACATATTTTGTTTGTGTTAGTTGCTAACTATCAACTATTTAAGCACAAACATTATAAAATGTCAATTGTAGAGATGAGGGTCATTGAGTACCCCTATCAAGGGACTAACTATCTTTTAGAAAGACTTACCGTGAGCTTCACGCCCTCGACAGTAACCTCCTCGATGTAATCGCCTGCCTTTGTGCCACCTTCAGCAAGTGTCTCAGCATAGATTTCTTCTTGATGTTCGTCAATGGCCTTTGAAAGCTCTTTATCATCGGTCACTAGAAACAGCTTAATATGGTCATCGACGTTAAGCCCAGCTTTCTTGCGCGCAGACTGTACATACCGGATCACTTCACGCATAAGGCCTTCACGCTTCAGTGCCGGAGTAAGCTTCTCATCAATCGCCACGCCCCCGCCAAGCTTGACAATCTTCACATTAAGCTCATCTGTAAGAATTGCTTTGTAATCGACAAATTTGCCAAGACTTGGCACTGCAACACTAGCAAGTGGCTGACGCACCTTCAATCCCGCCTTTGCACGAAGGCTCAGACCTTCATTCACATAGCCACGAACTTGCTCCATCTCATCAAGCACAAGCTGATCAATGCCAAACTCTGTAGGCCAATCAAGCAAATGAACCGACTCGCTATCGCCACCAAGCTTCTGGTAAAGCTCCTCAGCGAGGAATGGTGTAAACGGCGCCAAAATAAGTGAAAGTTTCAAAAGCACATAGTGGAGCGTACGATACGCGTCATTCTTATCGCTTGTTTCTTCGCTCTTCCAGAAGCGGCGACGGCTACGTCGCACGTACCAGTTACTTGCATCTTCAATAAACGGCAAGATTTCAGCCATCGCATCAGGCAAATTATACGCGTCCATATTATGCGTAATATGCTCATTTAGCTGATGCACACGTGAGATCACCCACTTATCGAGCGGGTTTGTCGCCTCAGCTATTGAAAGTGTTTGCGCTTGCTTAGGATCAAATTCCCAACCATCAACCTCAGCGTACATCGTGAAGAAGTCATACATATTCCAAACCATACTCAGCTTGCGTGCAACATCACCAACATCCTTGTCGTGCAGTGCGAAGTCTTCACCGTTGAGTACTGGGCTACTCAGTAACAAGAAGCGGAGCGAATCAGCGCTAAACTTGTCCATTAGTTCGTTAGGATCAGTAAAGTTACCGTACGATTTGCTCATCTTACGGCCATCATTGCCAGCAAGCGTACCGGTGGTAATAACATTTTTAAAGCTATTCGTACCAAACAGCGCAACGCTCATTGCATGCATGTAATAGAACCACGCGCGAACCTGGCCAACATATTCAACAATGAAGTCACCTGGGAAATTCGCCTCGAATTTCTCTTTGTTCTCAAATGGATAATGAAACTGCGCAAATGGCATCGAGCCGGCTTCAAACCAACTGTCCATTACTTTATCGATACGAGCGTACTCTTCACCATCGATCGTGAACTTCACTTCATCAATCCATGGACGGTGATAATCCTCAAGTTCTATCCCACTAAGCTCTTTAAGTTCAGCATAGCTACCGACAACTTTAATCTTACCGCTCTTAGTTTTCCAAACAGGCAATGGCGTCGCCCAGAAACGATCTCGACTCAAGTTCCAATCAGGTGCCTGCTCGATGTTTTTTGCAAAACGGCCGTTCTTTAAGTGTGCTGGAAACCAGTTTACATTACCGTTTTGCTCAAGCATCTGCGTTTTTTGGTCAGCAATGTTCGCAAACCAGCTTGGGTGCGCTCGGTACATAAGACGCGTGCCGCAGCGGTGACAGTGTGGATAACTGTGACGAATATATTCAATCTTCCAAACAATACCGCGCTCTTTAAGTGTTTTAGCGATTGCTTTATTTTCTTCCCAAACGTTCCTACCAAGCCAATCGCCCTCTGTGTAAAGACCGTTTTCATCAAGCACATGAACAACAGGGATCTTCTTTTCGCGCGCAAGTTCAAAGTCCTCTTCACCGTACGCGGGCGCAAGGTGCACGATACCCGTACCGTCTTCATCGCTGACATATTCAGCGTCCCATACCTTATGTGCATTCTTACCGCGATTAACGCCAAGAAGTGGCTCATAACTAAGTCCAACAAGATCTTTACCCTTTAGCTCGCGTAGCGCTGTATATTCAAGTGGTTGATGCTTTTCGTTGACAAACACCTTTGCAACAAGATCTTTAGCAACGACTAATTTCTCACCCGCGACTGCAACTTCAACATACGTAAAGTCTTTATTTATGGCAACTGCCGTATTCGCAGGTAGCGTCCAAGGTGTTGTTGTCCACGCAAGAAGCGTCACACCATTTTCAAGTTTAAATTTCACAAACACGCTTGGGTCAGTTACATCCTGGTATGCACCGGCATCCATGGTAACCTCGGCCTTTGAAAGCGGTGTACCGTCGAGCGTGCAATACATAAGTACCTTCTCGCCCTCGTAAATTTTACCTTTCTCGTAAAGCTCTTTAAACGCCCACCAAATGGACTCCATGTAGTTTTTGTCCATGGTCTTATAAGCACCGTTAAAATCAACCCATCGACCGATACGGTCAATCACATCTTCCCAATCGGCAGCTGTTTGCGTCATATACGCACGCGTTGCAATGATGTATTTTTCAAGGCCATAATCAAGCACATCTTGGTGACTACTAAGTCCGAGTTTCTTCTCACTAAAACGCTCGGCTGGCAATCCATGACAATCCCAACCCCATACACGCTCAACACGCTTACCTTTCATCGTCCAGTAGCGTGGTACGGCGTCTTTTACGATACTACTAAGAAGCGTGCCGTGATGTGGCACACCAGAAATAAATGGAGGCCCATCATAAAACACATATGCGTCGCCCGCTGGACGGTTCTCAACAGATTTTTCAAACGTACTCTCTAGCTTCCATTGCTTCACCCAATCCTTTTCGTATTCGAGTGCGCGACGTCGTGTACCGTGTTGAAACTTCATTGCCTATCTCCTTTTCTTATCATCATTATTTCTGGAATCGTATTATCAAACAATGTCTCGGAACCTGGTATTTCCTCAAATCCCCATTTTCGGTAAAATGCCTTCGCACGTTCATTGTAAGTAACTACCCCTAGCTCAATCGGCTTCTTTGGGTTACTCCAGTTGACAATCTTCTGCATGAGAGCTCCACCAACACCTTTACCGTGCCAATTCTTATCCGTATAGAGCGAGCCAACATGCTGGCGACCTTCGTCATCTACATATGGCGTAGCCATGCCAATCACTCGGCTATCCAAGTCGAATGCCGCCCACCCAGCAGTCTTCGAGCTATCAAGTCGCTCAAGACGTCTAGCGCGCTTCTCATCCGACATCTGGTCGGCGTTTCGTGCTTCTATCCATTCCCGGGTCACACCAGCTTCATCATTCACATAAGTATCAAGCCACGATTGCAAGCGCATACGATTGCTTTCGTCAATCGTAGCTGCAGTCAGTTCTGTAATGATAAATTGTGGCTGCTCAGTCATAATCCTCTCCAAAATAAAAATCCCTTCTCGCTACTGGAATCCGATAAATCGGACGGTACCATCCAGTTTCGAAAAGGGATAACTCCTTATCGCACTTTATTGTCACTGTTTCGCCGTGTACACGCTGGATTCTACTTGAGCCACCAAAGGCAGAGCTCGTTCTTTCCAGAACTCGCGGCTGATAACCGCTCAAACGTTTACAGTTATTGTAATACAAACAGCACTATTTATGCAAACAATGCTGTACCGTACTTTGCAATGATCGCTACCACAATCAGTACGATAATTGAGAAAAGAACCACTTTGTCGTAGTCACGCTCGATAAAACGATGCGCCCGTTCAGACGCTTCCTTTGTAAGATAAAGATTACGTTCACGAATATTGTAGCGTGTAATGGCAAACCAAACGAAGGTAGTAGTTGCCGTAACAAGCAAGCACCAGGGGCAAAGCGCGCCAATAACAAAGTAGCTCTGACTAAGCAACCAGTATGCAAATACTAGGCCAGCAGTGTAAAAGATCTGTGCCACAAACATAAATGCGCGAGGAAATTTTACTCCTGCAAGGCCAGCAACAGCTACAGTAATCACTACTGGCTCAGCCATCATGCCAAGGAAACTATTCGGGAAACCGAACAAACTTGCCGAAGGACTAAGCCCTACTTTTGCACAGTTTAGAATAATATTAATACTACAAGAAAGAATCGCGTTCGGATCTTTAGCGAGAGCGATTGCTTCGTTAGAAAGCACAAAAGAGGCAATCAAACTACAGATTGCCCCAATGAGCATACTAAGGAAAATCCAGCGATTGTCACGGATTTTCCGATCTTCATGGGTAAAATAGTCTTTAATCTTGCGTAGCATAGTAACTTACCTCACTTATCGTTGGGAGCATCGCGCCCGCCCATACATTCTGCATCTGTCCATCACTGCCAAGCGCAATAATACTTGGATATTCAACAATATCATAGGTGCGGCAGAATGAGCTACCATCTAATGAATCTGGGTCAAGAACTTCGAGGGTGCGACCAGTTTGGCGCTCAAAGTCCGCTATAAACGTATCGACAGTCTGTGCGTAATCGGTATTTTCTTTGGTAATGACTACGACACGCATACTTATACACCCTTCTTGCGCTGCTCAAGTATTCGTACAAAATCATCAAGCGTTTTGAATTTGTGGAATACGCTTGCAAAGCGCACATAAGCAACTTCATTTTTTGCAGCCAATTCATCAAGTACGTAGTCACCGACCGCCATAGAGTCAACTTCGCTCTCGCCAAGTTCGTAGAGTCGCTCCTCAACTTTATTGATGATTTCCTCTACTTCCACCTCTGATTTAAAGAATTTCCCAACCGAACGACGAATTGCGTTGGCAAGTTTCTCGCGGTCAAAAAGCTCCCGTGTACCATCTTTCTTAATGACTGCAAGATTTGGGTGCTCAATGCGCTCGTACGTTGTAAAACGGTGCTTGCCATCCATTGTCTCGCGGCGGCGACGGATAGTAATACCATCAGCAGATTCGCGAGACTCCAAAACGCGGCTATCACCGATTTTGTAGTTATGCGCCATACGTTGTCACCTTTCTAGGATTCGTCTGATTGTTTTTTCTTGCGGCGGCGAAGGAACGCGGGCGTGTCATCGTCATCCTCTTCGGTAGGGTGGTTCCAAATGTTCTCTGTTGGCTCGGCAGCAAATTGTTCAGCGCCATCGGAGCGATTAAGCTCCATATCGATGTCGCTAACGGCTTTATCAATATTCTCAGCAGGTGTCGGTGTTGCTACAAGCGCACCAGGGCGCTCGAGCTCGGCAGCCTGTTGCTCAAAGAATGCACTATCAAAACCCGTTGCGATAACAGTGATAATAAGTTCATCTTCAAGATCAGGTTTAAGCGTTGCACCGAAAATAATATTGGCATCTGGACTCACGGCACTCGTGATAATCTCAGCAGCTTCCTGAATTTCACTCATACTCATGTCGTAGCCACCAGTTACATTGAAGAGTACGCCCTTCGCGCCATCTATTGAAACCTCAATAAGCGGAGACTCGATAGCTTGCTGTGCAGCCTCAGCGGCGCGGTTATCACCACTGGCGCGGCCAATACCCATTAATGCGCTGCCAGCGTTACTCATAATTGCTTTCACATCAGCGAAGTCAAGGTTGATAAGTCCATGCTCAGTAATAAGCTCAGAAATCCCTTGTACACCTTGGCGAAGTACATCATCAGCAATCTTAAAGGTCTCTAGTAGCGGAGTACGGCGATCGATTGTCTGTAGTAAACGATCGTTAGGGATAGTAATGAGCGTATCAACTTGGCGTCCAAGTTGTGCAATCGCCCACTCAGCGTTCGTGCGGCGCTTCTCACCTTCAAAGCTAAACGGTTTTGTTGCAACACCGACACAAAGTATACCGAGATCGCGAGCAATTTCAGCCACGACATGGCCTGCACCCGATCCAGTACCACCACCGGCACCAATGGTAACAAAAACCATATCAGCACCCTCAAGTGCATCTCGAATCTCATCAATTGATTCACGCGCTGCAGCTTCACCAACAGATGGATCAGCACCAGCACCAAGACCATTCGTCGTGTTGTGACCAAGATGGATCTTAATGTCTGCTTTTGAATTATGGAGCGCCTGCGCATCAGTATTCATTGCAATAAACTGAACACCGACTAACCCAGCGTCTTTCATGCGGTTGACTGCTGAACCGCCTGCACCACCAACACCAACAACTTTTATGCTGGCAAATGTTTGGATTTCACTTGGTTTTACTTCCGGCATGGATTCCTATACTCCCCTTTATTCACTCTGGATAACTATCTTGTTCTAGTATACCATTGTTGTTCATGAATGACAGGCCCTTACATTTTGAAGCGCGAGAAGATACCCTGAATGAATCCACCTGCATTTTTAAGCGAAGTACCGTTTGGTCCGCTATGACTTTTTTGTGTTCGTTCGCGTGACGCCTCGGCGTCAACAAGCATTAAGCCAACAACAGTAGCATACTCTGGTTTATCAATACTATCAGCAACACCACCAAAACCACTTGATTTACCAATACGGGCCGCAACGCCAAGGTGTTCTTTGGCGCTTTCGGCAATACCCTTCAAGTTAGCAGTACCGCCGACCAAGACAACTCCGCTTGGCAACTGGCCTGCACGACCTGCTTTTTTGAGTTCTTTATTAATAAGCTCAAAAATTTCTTCAAGACGCGCACCGATAATTTCATCGATATCTTCAGAGTTAAACGAAAGGATCTCCTTTTCCTGTTTAATGCTGACCAGCTTATTTTCTCGACCCCCAGATGCAATACCATGTTGCAGTTTAACTTGTTCGGCAATTTCAGGATCTGTCTTTAGACCAATTGCAAGGTCATTAGTAATATTCACACCGCCCATTGGAACAACGCCAACATATTGCAAATCACCTTCTTCAAAGACCGACACGCCGGTAGTAGAGCCCCCGAAATCAATCACAGCGACACCACTCTCGATTTGTTGTTCTGTCAATACAGCCTTTGCGGCTGCAACTACAGACGGTACCGTCGCATTTGGAGCAACTGTCGCCATCTCACTAGCCTTCTCAAGATTCTTAACATATGGCGTCATAGCCGAGACAACATTCGCATTAATCTCAAGACGTGTGCCAGACATGCCAATTGGATCTTTAATGTTGCCTTGGCCATCAAGCGTATAACTAAATGGTACAACTTCAAGTACCTCGCGGTTTGCCGGTACCTTACCAGTTGTCGCGACATCTTCAAGACGACGAAGGTCATCTTCATTGATTTCTTTATCAGCTGTACCAACAGCAATCATACCATCAGCACGTGTACTCAAGATATGAGCACCATTCACGCTAATCGTAGCGCTATTCACCTCATAGCCGCTCATGCGCTCTGCCTCACCCAATGCCTGATCAATTGCATGGGCTGGGCCATTAAGGTTAACAACTGTTCCTTTGCGCATACCTGAGTTTGGCGCCTGTCCGACCCCCACAATAGTAGGGGTGCCGGTCGCCGGATCAACATGGCCCACTACACAACGAATCATCGTTGTACCGACATCAATACCGACTGCATATCGAGGTTGTTCCTGCATATAGCCGTATTATAGCATAAGCAAGATAATGATACAGGTCTACGAACACTTTAGCGTTGCGTTAAAATCTCTGCGCCGTCTTGTGTAATAAGAATTGTGTGTTCAAAATGTGCCGCCAGACTACCATCACGAGTTGCGATTGTCCAGTCGTCATCAAGTGTAACAATTTTTTCGCCACCAAGTGTTGCCATCGGCTCAATTGCAATTGTTTCACCAGGGTTTAGCAATACGCCAGTTCCTTTGCGCCCATAGTTTGGCACGTCTGGAGGCATATGCATCTTTAAACCTACCCCATGACCGACTAAATCTCGAATAATTCCAAGCTTCGCCTTGTTGAGTACTTGCTCAACGGCAGCACCAATATCCCCAGTGTAAACAGGACCTTTTACTGCATCGATGCCAGCATATAAGCTTCGCTCAGTTGCATTAATAAGATGTTTAATTGCACCAACTGCTTCTTCACCTACAACCATCGTAAATGCTGCATCTGTCTTCATTTGCTTGTAGGTAATCACAAGGTCAAAACTAGCGATATCGCCCGAGCGGAATGTGTAATCGGTTGGTACACCGTGAACAATCTCATCGTTTGTACTAATACAAATAACACCTGGAAAATTTACTTCACTTGTTTTGTAAGTTGCAGTTGCACCATATTCAGTAATCTTACCCGCAACAAACGTATCGACATCCTTTTCGGTGATGCCCGGCTTTACATATGCGCGAATATCATCAAAGATACGAGCTAAGATTGCGCCCCCTTGGCGCATCGCGTCAATTTGTTCAGGAGTTTTTAGCCCTGTAATTAATCCTGCCACGTTCGCTCAACCTCATCAAAGATTCGGTCGTGGACTTCACCCGCAGTGCCCGTACCATCAAGGTGCACAATCTTTACGCCTGCTTCAGCAAAAATGCCAAGCACTGGGTACATTTTTTGTCGATAGATCGTCATACGTCGAGCGATAGTCTCAGGAGTATCCTCCATACGCTTACGCTTCTCAAGACGTGTCATAATTTCAGCTTCGGGCACTTCAAGTACAATCACGGCATCAATCTTCTGGCCCATTTTGCTCATGTAGTTATCAAGCCACGCCGCCTGCTCTTTTGTACGAGGGAAGCCGTCGATGATAATATTGCCATAATTTTTACTACGAGCATCCTGAATAGCCGCCTCGAACACCTGGTAGGTTAGCTCGTCGCTAACAAGTTCTCCAGATTTTAGCGTCTCAATCACCTTTGGGTCATCACTCTGGCGGAGCATCTCTCCCGTTGAAAGCCATTTCCATCCCTTGCGGACGGCCAGCATTTGTCCCTGCATGCTTTTACCTGCACCAGTAGGACCGAACAAAAGAATCATACCTATCGTCCCCTCTTGCTACTTATTAAGTGTTTCTTTAACAATACGCGCAATCGTTGCGCCATCAGCAGTATTGCCGACCAGCGCCTTTACCCCACCAATAACTTGCCCAATAGCAGAAGCACCGCTCACGCCAAGTTCGGCAACTTTTTGCTCAATAATAGTGCGGAGCTCTGTTTCATCTAACTGCTGAGGTAAGTATTTCCTAAGGATCTCTGCTTCTTTTTCCTCAGGCTCAGCAAGCTCTGGGCGATTGTTGTCACGATAAATCTTCGCGCTTTCGAAGCGTTTTTTCACTTCTTTCGCGATAACCTTTTCGACCTCAGCATCACCAAGACCTTCTGCGCGTCTACCGCTTGCAACTTCTTCATTCAAGATTGCTGCTTTGAGGTTTCGTAAGGTCTCGCCAACAAAACGATCGCCGCTCAAAAGGGCGGCTTTCATTTCGTTTGTAATACGCTCTTTCAGCGCTACCACACGGGCTCCTAGCGAATGCCTAGCCGCATTTTGGCTAGCTTATCTGCTTTACGCTCGCGGCGGATAATCGCCTTAGCACGTCGCTCAGTCTTAGAAAGTGGCTTACTGAATCGCATAGAAGCCTTAGCCTCTGCGAGCACACCGCTCTGTAGAACCTTGCGGTTGAAGCGACGAATAATGTTTTCGTTCGCCTCTCGTTCATCTTTACGTGTAACTTGTACCATATCGATGCTATTGTAACAGATGAAAAGCTGTTTTGCAACTATTTACCTTAGTTTACAGCTCTGGAAGATAAACGAGATGTAACAATCGGCCCTGCACCGAACGCACACCACGCCATTCATTAAGGGAAAGCTCCACCCATACACTTACTTGCCGGCCAACCTCCGCGAACCATTCCTCGGGTGCAGAAAACGCCACAACATCAAGTTTTTTATCATTAGTATCTTGCAAACTAAGTTTTACATGCTGCGATTCACTTCCCATGCGACGCACATCCATCACTGTTACGTTTTCAAAGCATATGATTGGCTCAGGATTGCCGCTGCCATACGGCTCAAGGCGCGAAAGCTCGGTAACTAGTTCTTCGGTCGCCTCGCTAAAATCGTCTGCCGTTACGTCAGCAGAAGGTAAAAGGAGCGAGATCTGGGGCGGTAGATTGAGCGACACAAAATATTCATTTACACGCTGCCTAAACGCATCAATATTTTGCGTTGGCAACGTTACACCAGCCGCCAATTTATGCCCCCCGCCTTTCGTAATGATATCGTCACTCGCGCGAATGGCGTCGGCAACACTAAAGTCGCCATAGCTACGAGCACTCCCCTTGCTCTCATCACCCAGCTCCTGGAATACATATGTCGGTTTTTTATAGCGCTCCAGAATCTTAGCAGCAACAATACCGATAATTCCATGACTCCACTCAGCATGGCTAAGCACAAGCACTGAATCTTCCTGATATTGCTCCGCCTGTTCGAGTGCGGCTTTGTAGATAATATCTTGTGCTTTGCGCCGTGCAACATTAAATTCATCAAGTTTCTGTGCTAATTCAAGTGCGATCATACCATCTGTTGCGAGTAGCATATCCTGCGCGTATTTTGCCGTCTCCAGTCGGCCAGCCGCATTCATTCGCGGCCCCAGCCCAAATCCAAGTGTACGTGCCGTTAAATGGGATGGCTCAGCGCCGGCAACCCCCATAAGAGCTTTGAGCCCTGGACGACGTGTTTTAGCGAGAACCTTAAGGCCCCAATAAACATGTAGCCGGTTCTCATCGACAAGCGTCACAACATCACACACCGTACCAAGCGCCACAAGATCAAGCAACCACTTCTCTTGTCCTATTTCAAGCCCATCAAGCTGGGTTTGCAAGGCCTGCACTAATTTAAAAGCAACACCGACACCAGGCAAATCCAGAAATGGATAGAGCGACTCACCGTCTACCTGTTCAACAAGACGAAATTTCTCATACCGATCAGGATAATCTTGCAACAATCGCTTGGGATTAATCACCGCAACAGCAGGCGGCTGAACTGGTGCAACATTATGATGATCCGTAACGATTACATCCACTCCCAATTCTTTAGCACGCATAATCGGGCCCTCGCTCAAACTGCCACAGTCCACCGTGACAATCAGTGTTGCACCCGTTGCTGCAATTTCCTCGACGGCCTGTTCGGTCATACCGTAACCTTCCCGAAAACGATTCGGAATGAACGCATCGACAAAACGAAAATCAAAACTGCTAAACGCATCGAGCAACACTGTAGTTGCCGTCAGCCCATCAATATCGTAGTCGCCATAAATAGTAATATGCTCTTGCCGCTCACGAGCCTCAACAAGGCGCGAAACTGCCGCTCCCATATCAGGCAATAAAAAAGGATCATGGCGCATTTGATAATCAGGCTCAAAAAATAACTTCGCCGCCTCGTTGTTATCGAGACCGCGAGCCTTTAGAATCTGTTCAAAAATTGTCATTACGACTGAATGTCGGTTGTCGTACGTCGTGGGCGGCTTCCATTCGACTGCTGCTGCGATTTAATCACAATACTCTGGAGTTCTTTGAAAATCGGAAACTGCTTGTTAGTAGAGTAAATCTTAGTATTACCCTGCTTTTCACCCAGCAAAAAACCAACTTTTTCAAGTCGCTTCAACTCCCGCTGAATATTGCCTGGGTCCTCCTTGATGAGTTTAGCAAGGCCGCGAACATGGGTATGAAAATCAGGATACTTAGCGTATACAACAACAATTTTACGTCGCACTCTTGATGTGATAAAAGTGTCTAGCACTGTAACCTTTCAGTTCATTCCCTTACTATTGTTGCTTTTTATTCTACATTCCTACAGGCGTCTTTGCAAGCCTCAGCGTATGTAGATTTACTGCCAGTTAAGGATATTTTCGTTAATTTTAGCAATAACTTCTTCATGTGACGGGATTGCGTTATCCTCATAATAGTGATCAACCCCCATGAAGTTTTCTTTTACATCAAGGATATGCACCTCATCAGCACTCACATGTAATTGATCTACCACGGGAATTGTCGCAAGGGGTGATACCACTACAAGTTTGCTGATACGAATTGGTTTCAGAAAATCGATTGCTACACTAATCATTGCACCATCAGCAAGCCCGTCAGACACCAAAATCACGACGCGCTCGCGTAACATGTCCGAAGTAATGATACCGCCATCTCCAAGTAGCCGATTAATGCGGCTGAACGCCTGGCGCCTCTGATCATCAAGATAACCATGGAATTCGCTCGTATATTCTTCGATTTCTCCCGTAGAAAATTCATTGTTGTACGTAAAATTACCACCCTGAGATACTGCACCAAACATCGTACTCTCGCCCGGCACTTCAATCCCCTCTGTGACAAGCATGGTCAAGATACAGTGAAGTTGCGCCGCGATTTCCTCGCCCACTAATACGCCCCCATCACTAAGAGCAACGACTGCGCAGTTTTCGTATCGATATTTATCTATCAGCTGTTCGGCAAGTAATTGGCCCGCTTGGGCCCGGCTCTCAAAATACATATGCCTATACTACCAGTGTTCTAGCCTTATCTGCAAGCGGTTATATGCGTCTCACGGTATAATAGAATGCGATGAGGTATTATGAGATCGCTCCGACAAAGATCATTCGCGCAAATGCGAATACTTTTACATATTCAAGTAACACTCCACTCATAATAGGTTCGTTCGTAATGATGCCCGTGGGCAAGCAGACACTCCTCGGGATTGTTATAAAAGAAGTAGCACGTCCTGCCTACACAACAAAAGAGGTTTCCGCGCCGCTTGACATCCCGACGTTGCCAATACAATTAGTGCAAGTCGCCGAGTGGATGAGTAGCTACTATCACGCACATCTGGCTACGGTATTTCAGACAATACTACCCCGCGGACTAACAAAAAAACGCAGGCTTAAACAGAGAGAGAAATTCGTGCACAAGCGAGATAGAACACATTTTTTACTCAATGAAACACAGCAGGCCGCCCTCGATGCGCTAAACAACACCAATGCCGGAACAGTGATTCTTCATGGAGTGACGGGTAGTGGTAAAACAGCCGTATACATAGAATATGCAAAGCAAATGCTCAATCAAGGTAAATCTGTTATCGTTCTCGTTCCAGAAATCGCACTTACCTCACAGCTCGTTGCAGAATTTCAACAACACTTCCCAGATGTCGTTCTCGCCCACTCTAAACAAACAGAAGCCGAGCGCCACACAGCCTGGCTTGCCGTAGCGGGTGCCATAACACCTCAGGTCATTATCGGGCCGCGCTCAGCGCTCTTTCTGCCGCTAAAGTCTATAGGTACGATCATTATTGATGAAGCGCATGAGCCAAGCTACAAACAGGATCAATCTCCTCGCTACTCAGCGCTCCGTGTTGCCGGGGTACTAGCAAAAATCCATGCTAGTATCGTCGTTCAAGGTACAGCAACACCACTTATCAGCGAATATTTCCTAGCGAAAGAAAACAACCGGCCGATCATAGAGCTCCCCGAGCGAGCACGAGCCGATGCTATAGCCCCGAAGGTCGCTCTTATCGACATGACAAAACGAGATGCTTTCGTGCAGCATCGGTTTTTATCGGATGAACTGCTCTCTAAGATGCAAGCAAGTCTCGATGCAAATGAGCAGGTGCTTATCTTTCACAACCGCCGCGGTAGCGCCAGTACAACACTTTGTGAAAACTGCGGCTGGTCGGCCACTTGCCCGCGCTGTTTTATCCCACTTACCCTTCACGGCGATGCGCACGAACTCCGTTGTCATATATGCGCATATACTGAAAAAGTACCGACATCATGTCCAGCCTGCCACGAAACCGACATCATCCATAAAGGCATCGGCACAAAACTTGTTGAGTCTGAGATTCGTCGTCTCTTCCCGAACAAAAATATTATGCGCTTCGACGGTGACACTGAAGCCACAGAGACAATAGAGCATCAATACCAGGCGCTCTACAGTGGCGAAGTTAAGATTATTATTGGTACTCAAGTTGTAGCCAAAGGCCTTGACCTACCAAAACTTAGTACCGTTGGCGTCGTTCAAGCAGATGCCGGTCTAAGCCTTCCCGACTACTCATCAAGTGAACGAACATTTCAGTTACTCGCTCAGGTCATTGGCCGAGTTGGCAGATCTTCGCGCAGGGCAAACGTCATTATCCAAAGTTACCAACCAACTAATCCGGCCGTCCAATACGGCATCGAGCAAAACTACGAAATGTTCTACCAGGAAACTCTCGCATTGCGTAAACGAAGTAACTTCCCACCATTTACCTACCTGCTGAAACTAACCTGCACCTACAAAACTGAAGCTGCCGCAATTCGTAATAGCAAAGCACTCGCAGATCTTATACGCAGTCGATATCCCAATATATCAGTTCTTGGCCCCACCCCCGCCTTTTACGAACGACAACGCGATACATATCGTTGGCAAATAACCATCAAGTCGGCAAAGCGGGCACAGCTGCTGGCAATTATCGGCGAAGTTCCCGGGCAATATTGGCAATACGATATAGATCCAATGAATCTACTCTAATCTACCTCTGTTCTTATGTTGCTTTTTCATATATAATTAGAGCAATGAAAAAAGAATCTATCATCATCCTGCCTAACCCGCATCTACGGCAAAAATCAACACGAATACACGTAGTTACAGATGACATTCGTAAAATCATCGACAACATGACTAGTGCGAGTCTTGACTGGGAGGACTCGCGCCCACACGAAATCAGCGCTGCGCTCGCAGCTGTGCAAATTGACAAGCTCGAACGCATCGTTATTGTTCGTAGCGACTTCGACGATAAGGCCGTCCGCGAATTTATCCCGCTTATTAATCCCGAGATCGTAAAGGGTGAAGGCCCAATGATTACAGATTATGAAGGCTGCCTTAGCGTCGACGGTTTCTATGGCAAAGTGCCCCGCTATAGCAAAGTGCGCATCAAAGCTATGGATATAAATGGCAATGAAGTGCGCATTAAAGCTGAAGGTTTCCTCGCGCGTGTATTACAGCATGAAATTGACCACACAAACGGCATCGTATTTGTTGACCACATTCGCGATCAGCACGACGCATTCTACACACTTAACGCGAAAGGCGAGCTGGATCCGCTCGACTACGACACACATGTCAAAGACAACCCTAAGCTCTGGGATTAACCAGCCAATTGTCTTTTTTGGTACCGAAGAGCACAGCCTAATTGCACTTCGCGGACTTGTCGACGCGGGTCTACCTATTGCCGCTGTTGTTACGAAACCTGATGCCGCAAAAGGCCGTGGTAAAAAACTTACTTCCCCAGCAGTAAAAGTATACGCCGATGCGCATAGTATTGCCGTCTGGCAGCCAACCCGCCTCAAAGAAATTACCGAAGACATCAAAAAACTCGATAATCCTATTGGCGTTCTTGTAAGTTACGGCAAAATTATCCCAAAAAAGACACTTGAGCTTTTCACCCCTGGCATCATCAATGTCCATCCGTCGCTACTACCAAAGTACCGCGGACCATCCCCGATTGAATCAGCAATCGTTAACCGCGACAATAAAACAGGTGTAACGATTATGCGCCTTATAAGCGCGATGGACGCTGGACCGATTTACCAGCAAGTCCCCTATGCACTTGATTTCACCGAAACCAAGCCGGAGTTATACAACACCCTATTTACGCTTGGTACCAATTTACTTATTAGCAAGCTTCCTGCTATTGTATCCGGCGAGCTACAGCCCATGCCACAGGACGACAATAATGCAACATACTGCGCACTTCTTTCTAAGGAAGATGGTGACCTTGATCTTACAACACTCACCCCCGGTGAAGCAGAGGCTCGCGTAAGGGGCTACCTAGGCTATCCACGGACACGCGTCACGATTGGTGATCATACTATTATCATTACAAAAGCCCACGGTGTAATGACACAAAAAACACCGCTCGACCTTATGTGTGCAAACGGTGCATTTTTGTCTATTGATGAACTTATCGCGCCAAGTGGCAAAACAATAAGCGCTGCCGAATTCCTGCGCGGCTATTCCCTCTAGACCGTGCCAAGAATTGCATCACGATTAGTGATAATCTCGCCTTTCAATTCATTCATAGTGCGCGACACAACATCTTTATAGTCGGGACGGTTGAGGCTCAACCATTTCAAAGATGCATATTCCGCTAGCACTGCATTCCGTGGAACGTTCTCTGGTGCGCTCGATGTAAGTTGCTGGTAAATAGAATCTTGCTCATATGCCGGAGCGTTCGCCGCAAGCCAGGCATTAATGACCTCATCCTTGCGATCAAGAAAACTCTCAAACTCCTGAAGCTGCGCATCACTTAAGCCTTCAGACAGCTGGGTGCCTACGCGTAATTCAAGTTGTTCCCTAAAGTGACCAAGAAAAAGCTTCTTTTGATCTTCAGGCAAATCGCCCAAACCCACCTCTTGCAAAAAATTATCATCTAGCTGAAACATATAGAGCCTCCATGAGTTCATTATAGCAGAAACACACTAGCCAATCTCAGTCTATGCAGATGCTTGCGTGTTCGAGTAAACTTCATCAATCATCGCAAGGCCCTCTTTGGTTGAATCATGAATTGTATCGAGAACAACCTTCAACTCTGATGCACCTTCATCGGTGAATGTAAAGATCATATTATCACCTGAGCCAGAAATATGCCAAAGATCAACATTATCTGGTTTATAGAATATATTCTCAAGCGCAGCTTCAATGACTTCCTTATCACGCCCGCCAATATCCCAGTTAGATGACAACATTCCACTAATTTGATGTTCAATACGCGACTTAATACCATCAAAATCATTGCCTACGTCTTCGCGCGCGCTACCTACAGCCAAATCAGGGCGCGGCTGATAACCTCCAGAACTAAAGTCGGCCCATGAATCAGTCAGGAGAACGTTCTTCTTATATGCTTCTAGCTGACGTTCAGGCGCGGTATCAATCCATGCACCTGGAACAGGTTCAAGCGAACGACGACGCTCTGTACGTGCTGGGTTAATGCGTGCACGATAAATCCTGCGCCCCATCTCACCATCAACACCTTCTCCACGTCTACCATTTGCGCCACCCGTTGCAGCAAGCGCTGACACTCTAAAGGCAGAGTTCGCTCCCCACGAGCCACCACCGGGCTTGTTACGATAGCTATCGCGCCAGCGGTCTTCAACAAGAGAGAGGAAGGAGGATACGACACCGAAACCTGGATAGTCCTTAAAGCTATCAACACCCCAGTGAATCTTCGCTGAGAATACATCCGCTTCACCAAAATTATGCTTTGCTGCAATAAGTTGCTTAAGGTAATTCTTGGAGATATCAGCAGCATCTGCGTCATTTGTCACAATTAAAGGATCGGCATCTGTTCCATTTTTACCGTTCGCACGTTGCACGGCGCGCATACTCGTATCATAAAGGGACTTTACAACCATACCATAGATCTTACCTCTGCGACTTGCGACAAACTCCTGCGGCCACATTTCTTCAAATGTAGCGATATTAAGCTGAGGAAAATCGGCTCGTGCACGCTCAACTTCTGCACGAGTAGCGTCAACATCGTCCATGTCCACGCCCTCTTTCCAATTTAGGCTCAGGACAATCTGTGTCTTCGCCAATGACTCACTGTCCTGTTTTGCATACAACGATAATGTCTTATATATATTACCCTTCTCATATGCGGCAGCTACGGGAATATTTATCATTAACTCAATATTCGCAGGAACATTATTCAATACCGAGCTCTCATCAATACGACGATCAAGCTCACCGACATAGTCCTCGTTCATATTGGCCGAACGTTCATCAAAGTACCACTGAAGTTCCTCTTGAGCGCTCAGTTTACGATCAGGATCATTTTCAAGTCGGGGAGAACGTTCTCTATCCCATGTCCTGAACAATTCTTCACCACTTTCTGGAGCATATTCGCCAGAAACCCCTCCGTATATTCCATACAGATTACCGTACATTCCATTGATTCGCACAGACTCAGCGTACTCAGATGTCTTAACCTTCTCAAGTGGTCTGCGTGGGACTATACTAGGGCCGCCAAACCCTTCAACCTCAACTGTTCGCCCCTGGATCTCATGCGTGATCACTGGTGGCGTCAATTTCACATGAGGAACATAGTGCTGTGTCGGCACGTTAATCTCATCTGGAATCGCATGGAGCGAGTTGCTCCCAACTTCCGTGGCTAACGGTGCAATATGCGTCACCCCACCAACCTCTCCGCGAACCTCAACAACTTCAGCGTATGCGCCATTAAATTCTACCTGACCCGTTTTATCAATTGAGAAAAACTTGGATGCTGGATTATCTTTAGGGATATCAATACCACCATCTGGTTTAATATCGACAAAATAAACATGTGCCTGCGTATCACGAGACGCAGAGACCGCTAACTTTATTTTACCGTCATGCGCAGCTTGCGCCCACGAAATATGATTATTCCCATGGAACGACCCGTTGGCAGTCATATGAGAGATACTCATCTTAATTGTAGTGCCGTCTTTACCGAGGCCCTTATCGCTAGCACCCGCCCACCATAACTTTTGCGCATTACCAATTGGTTTTGTAGGCGAATTATCATCGTAGAAGAATTCACGTGACACATGAACTGTATCGGCAAAATGCAGCTTGTTATATTGCTCAACCGACACGTTCTGACTAACAATTTGGTCCTTACCCGCCACCGTACCGCCAGTATCTATGGCACTGATGTGATGCTCGTTAAGTAACTGAAGGCTCTCTGGGCTTAAGGAGCCATTTTTCTCTAGCGTCAAGCCCTCTACCGGGGTGAAACCCTTCGGCCCATCAATAGTAATCGTACCATTTGAGGCAACAACCGCATGGTAGTTCGATGGCAGCTCAAGCGCATGTTGATAGTCGCCCATTGGATATGAGTCATAAGTTGCTGATGGCGCAATACGCTCAACATGCGCACCAGACCCATGACCAAAGATTGCTTCTCGTGCACCCTCAAGCGTAGTTTGACGCCCATGCTCAGGTGACGATCCACCGTGAACCAAATGCTCCGCGAGGCCGTTATAGCTTGGGCTAGCAAAGGCCAACGCTTCCTGTGCACCGAAACCAATAAGCGCACTTGTAAGAGCTCCGGCAACCACAGCCTTTCGAACGCGACGATGATGGATTTTACTGAAGACCGCATCTTTCGCATTCATATCTGCATCGAGTGCATCAATAGCGTCCGTATACTGCTGTAGTGCTTCATCCACCGACTGACCATCGATAATTTCAAATCGAGAACAGAAATCATCAGGCAAGTCACCCATATGATTTGCTAAGCGAGTCTTCGCGAGAGCGGTTACCTCAACAAGTCGCCTACGCTCTTCAGGTATGGCTACAACATGTGAATATTCGATAAGATCGACTCTACGCTTATTCGATATCCGTGTACGTGCATCAGCCATTGCCAGCGCTTCATATGCAGCTTGAATATCTTCCGGCGTTGGGTTTGACCCCTCAGGGAGTAAAGACTCAAGATTAGCAATCAATACAGAGGCCTTTTCTGTCTCATAACGGGTTTCTTCAAGCTCCCCACGGCGTTCAGCTCCAACATCATAGGCTTTACCTTGAGCCATTTCACGAGAGTGCAGCATACGCTCTTGCTTCACGCGAGCATTCTCACGCATGCCCGCAAACGCACCTCCAAGTATTCCTGGTGCAAGCGTGACACCAGCAGCCTTAAGTAGTGTTCCACGCCCCAAACGTGCAGCACCAAGTGCAACTGCCGCTGCAGTACTAATGATCTCTGGCCTTACAATAGTACCAAGCTTAGATTCCTGCAGTCGCTCAATTACGCGCTCAACCTTATTATGCCTTGCTTCTGTACGAACATTTGAACGTGACTCGGCTGCATAAATCTTAATACGGTCAATGGCCGCCTCATGATCGGACATGGCCTTCACCTGTTCGGCAAGAGCAAACATGTTGTGAATGCGCACATTCCCCTTACCAATCAGTTCTTTATTACCGAGTTCATTAAGTATGCGTCCGCATTCTTCATTGAACGCTTCACGATTGGTAATCTCGCCCCGTATATATCGCCTAATTAAATCTTTAGCAGCTTGGGAAAATTCACTATCAGCCTCAAGTTCTTCACGCCGCTCCCCTGCATCTTCATCAAATTGCACCTGGAGACGGTCGAAAGTCGCAATCTGAGCACGCTCGCGAGCAACAAGATCCGTGGTTTCATTTGCAAGAACATCACCCTCTTCCTGGATTTGCACCAAGGCCTCTCGCTTATACTTCTCAAGATAATAAGCTCCAGCGATTCCATTTTCGCCCTTCCACATGTTCTTAAAGAAGCGCTTTATCCTCCCGCCCTGAGCCAATTCGTCACGTCGACGAGCCTCGGCGGCGTCACGCGCAGCAATAAGGGCATCATGCGTTTGATCGACGAACATAAGTACTAAAGGTCGTTCTGGCGTACGATCTCTATATAAGTCTGGCCCGCCCTCGCCCGACGTTGCTCCATAGTTCATCGGCATGTCAGGCAAGGCCGAAGTTGTTCCAGTATAGATATCTAAGCCCCCGCTCGCACTCCCACCAGAAGTAACAGAGCTAGATGTATCATTACTCGAATTATCTAAATTTGACACTCCCCGCTCACCCAATCCATTACGGATCTGGTCAGCATGTGCCGCAATTGCCTGTAGCTGACTTTTCGTAGTATATTGACCACCAACCTTTTTGCCACGCGCTGTAGCGCCTGTGCCATATTGCACACGATCGTCACTATTCACTACTAATTGTCCATCAAGAAGATCTGAGACTTGGTCGGCAAGTTCACGATTAGACATCGAGCGCATTGCGCCCTCACCAGTTGCAATCGGGGAATGAGCTGCATCAAGAACGGCTACAGCAGCCTGAGTTTCATTAATAAGGGTTTCGATATCTTGATCTGACATGTCTCTGACAGTCGTCTCACCAAGTAGGTCATTGAGCGCCGCACGTACGTCGTCTGGATTCGTTTTCCCTTCAACGGTGGCAATAATTGCACGCATCTCCTCAGCAGCGGTTGATCCATGACGAAGCTCAAGGGTATCCTGAGCAGTAAGAGCGATCGTACGAAGAGTAAGGTTATCCGTCTGACCATCGCTAAAATCGAATAATCCGCTACCACTCATTGCTATACGAAGATCACCAACAGGCGTCTCAGAATCCTTAACTGTATCCCAAGTAGTTGCAACCATTGCAAGCTGCTCATCGGTCATTGCACTTACTCGAAGTCGTCGCTCGTGCTCTTCAGGACGACGCGATAATGTATCGTGCACCGCTACAGTTGGGTCAGCAAGATTATCACTCATCGTTAACTATCCGTTCGCAGTACTCGTTCCTAAGTATAAATCGCGGAAACGCAGCATCGTCTCTGTAGTGATCCGCTGCACATCGATGCCACTCGTAGCAACATATTGCTGAATTTCTTCTTCCGGTGCCTCACGATCAAGAAGTTCATTAAGGCCATCAACCTTATCCTCTGGTAAAGCCTCAATCACAGCCCTATCGATCTGATCCATAAGTTGCAATCCTAAATCAGACTCAAGTTGAGCTTTTACCTCATCATCAACCTGCTGACTCCACGCTTTAGTGCTCAGCATCTCCTTAATGAATGTCGTAAATGGATCATTCACGTCGTTTCCCCTTCTGTTTGCTTTTTAACGATGCCCCTCAGGCATAACCTAAAGACAGCATACCATAACCGGTATGCTGTCACAAGCTATAAATTATTGAATGTTAGGTAAGAGTTCGCTTAACCAGCTCCCGTGTAAAGAACTCGATAATATCACCCTCCTCCACTACAAGTTTCTTATTAGTCTTGAGACTCAGCCCACACATTTCGCCTTCAAATACTTCTTTAGCCTCTTGCTGCTGACGCTGAACACTCATGACTTCAACCTCAGCAACCTTTTCACCGTCGTGAGTAATACGCGCAAGAACATTTGCGACCGCCTTGCCTTTAGTTACTTCACCGCCACAGATGACTTCGTCGCGAGTCGTACGAAAGACGCCTTTTACCTTAAGAGTACCAATTTCAGTCTCAACCACCTCTGGTGCCAACATCTGTTCCATGCTTTGGCGTGCATCGTCAAGAAGTTCATATATTACACGATAAAGACGTATCTGTACTTTATCTCGCATCGCAAGGCGCTTTACAGCAGGTGGAAGATCAATGTTAAATCCATAGATAACCGCATTTGAGCTTTCCGCCAAACGAACATCACTTTCACTCACACCACCAACGCCACTACCGATAATCCTTAGACTAATCTGGCCTTTAGTATCGACAAGTCGCAAGCTGTCCATGACAGAAGTTAATGACCCCTGTACATCCGCTTTCACAATAACGTTCATGTCCTGTACGTCGTGTTTCTGTGTCATCATCTTCAAGAGATCAGCACCTGTCACATTCGTGCTTGCAGCATTACGCTCAGCTTCAATGCGCGCACGTTCAACCATAAAACGAGCTTCTTTTTCACTCTTTACAATCGTAAAGACATCGCCAAACTGTGGAAGGTCCTTAAAACCAGTCACCGTTGCAGGCGTTGATGGGCCGGCGTCTTTTAGGGTTCTCCCTGCAAAATCGAGAAGCGTACGTACTTTGCCATAGGCAGTCCCCGCTACAAGGAAATGACCTGGCTTAAGAAACCCCTGCTCAACAAGAAGGTTAACAACAGATCCCTTCCCCTTCTCCATATGCGCTTCAATCACAAGACCTTCTGCAGGCACATCAACATCAGCCTTTAGCTCCTCCATATCCGCAACAAGCAGAACGGTATCAAGCAACTTATCGACATTTTCGTTCTGCTTCGCACTGATAGGCACCATAATTGTGTCGCCACCCCACTCTTCAGGGTTAAGTTGATGCTCGGTTGCAAGCTGTGCCATAACACGCTCTGGGTTAGCGCCTTCTTTGTCCATTTTGTTAATAGCGATCACAATACGCGCGTTTGCGCTACGAGCAAAACGAATCGCTTCAACAGTCTGTGGCATTACGCCGTCATCTGCCGCAACAACGATTACTACAACATCGGTAAGTGCCGCTCCATGCTGACGGAGTGCCGCAAATGCTTCATGCCCAGGTGTATCGAGCAAAGTAATTGTTCGGCCGTTATACGTAGCCTGGTATGCACTAATATGCTGCGTGATACCACCCGCTTCACCAGTCGCAGTTTTGGTTCCTAAAATCGTATCAAGCAAAGTCGTTTTACCATGGTCAACATGACCCATTACGGCTACAATCGGCGGGCGTTCAATCGCCTTGTCTGATGGCACATGCAAGCGCTGTGCAGTTATTGGCTGCTCATTTTCTTTACGCTTCAACTCGACCTCAAGGCCAAGCTCTTCAACAATAATCTGCGCAGTCTCAAAATCAATACGCTGGTTAATTGTTGCGACGATACCATTCTTAAACAATTCTCCGACAAGCTGCGTAACAGGCAGGTTAAGGGTTTCAGCGAGCTCGCCTACCGTTACTGAGTCGGCGATAACCAAAATCTTCTTCTCCTGGCTGCTCATCTGTATGTCCTTCCTGCCGGCAGCTTGCCGGATCAATTATCCACGAATAGTCATGGGTCTATTTTTTAGGTTTTTTGTCCGTAAGGCTAAGGCTAATCTTACGACTATCCTTATCGATATCAAGGATTACGAACTCTTTGCGCTCGTTCAAAGTAAATACCTTCTCAGGATCGACATCGTTGCCGTTGCCAAGCTCACTCACGTGAACAAGTGCTTCAACAGCTGGGCTAATCTGTACGAATGCGCCGAAAGGCGTGATGCGAGTCACAGTACCTTCAACTTTATCGCCCTTATTAAACTTTTCAACTTCATCAAGCCAAGGGTCCTTAGTAAGCTGCTTCATGCTAAGGCTAAGGCGTTCTTTATCGATTGAGATGATCTTAGTTTTTATTGTCTGGCCAACCTTTACGTAGTCAGCAGGGTTATTCACACGCTCCCAGCTAATTTCTGAGATGTGTACCAAACCTTCAATACCATCAACGTTTACGAATGCACCGAAGTCTACAACACCAGTTACAACACCATTTACAGTGTCACCAACCTTGAGTTTCTCAAAGCGCTCTGCGAGGCCATCCTTGATTGCTTCTTTCTCAGAGAAGATAAGTTTGTTTGCCTTGCGGTCACAGTCGAGGATACGTACGCGAAGTACTTGGCCTACAAGTGCGTTAAGACGGGCAAGGATCTCATCTTTATCAGCGCTACCAACACGTGGGTAGTGTTCTGCTGAAAGTTGTGAAACAGGGAGAAAGCCGCGAACACCTTCGTATTCTACAAGCATACCACCGCGGTTTGCGTCATAAGGCGTAACATCAATGATTTCACCTACGTCCATCTTAGCTTGAACTTCCTCCCAACCACGATCCTTAGCAGCCTTACGGAGGCTGAGAAGGCTGTAGCCGTTATCAAGCTCGGTATCAACAACACTTGCGGTCACTTCGTCACCTTCGTTGAGCTGACGACTGAAACCAACTTCACGGCGTGGTACAAAACCAACACCTTGTGCACCTAAATCAATTAATACTTCGTGTTTACGAACACTTAATACGCGACCTGTAGTGACTTCACCAGCAACGAGTTGTTTAACATTCTCGCCGGCAAGGAGATCATCCATTGAAATTGTGGCTTTTGCCATATAAGTTTATTAGTCGAGAGAGCTCTCTACTGAGACTCTTTCGCTAAAACTCCTCTGTTAAATTTAATATTTCTTGGCGCATCATAAAAATACTTGCCTAGATCATATCTATTGTACACGGTTTTACAGAGAAAGTCTAGATAAGACGTCGGGAGCGCGTGTACGATACAACAGAGGCGACGAGCAGCGCCGCTCCAAGTGTCGAGAACACCACTTGTTCAGGTCCTGTTTTTGGCAGTGCAGTGGCCGAAGACGCTGAATCCGAATTACTCGTTGACGAGGAGCTCGTGCTTGAAGTATCTGACTTCTTGGCATCACCCTTTGATTGAGAATCAAGTGCAGCCTTCAACTTGTCGTCACTTGACGTAGATGGCTTCGCTGGCGCAGACGAGCCGCTATCTGCGGTATCTTTATTATCTTTACTCGGCGTTGCCGGCTTCGTTGTTGTCGTGTTATCTGTTGCCTGTATGTGTCGGACAACGTAAACACCGCCAGCCAAAAGCCCTGCTAATACCGCTCCCACCAGCACAAATCCGAGTACGCTCCCTTGTTCGATTCGTCGTGCCATAATTCCACTTCCTCTTTCTTACTTCTTTCATTCTAACCCTTTAAAACAAATGGTGCAACCTTGCACGCATATGCTACTATAGGCATATGATTGTAGTAATCGATACCGGTGGGACAAAAACGCTCATTTCCTCGTTTGGACGGAACGGCAAAATGGGCGAATCGACAAAACTTCCTACGCCTTCAAACCCAAAAGAGTACGTGCAGCAAGTTAAAAACGTGGTCCGCAGCACCTATAACCATGATAAAGTCGAGGTAATAGTACTCGCACTACCAGGTATTATAAAAGATGGTGTTGCCATCTGGTGCAATTCACTTGGATGGAGCAACTTTAACGCCGTTAAAGAATTCCACGATCTCTTGCCAGGCGTACCCGTTCTCGTAGAGAATGATGCGAACCTTGCCGGTCTCGCCGAAACTCGTGCGCTCAACCCCGTGCCCGTCTCATCACTTTATGTCACTATTAGTACAGGTATCGGCAGCGGCATCTGCACCAATGGCAATATCGACCAGGGACTACGCTTAAGCGAGGCCGGACGAACGCTTGTAGAGTATGACGGACGTATTCAGTCGTGGGAGAATTTTGCCTCTGGACACGCTATCGTTAAAGTCTATAAAAAATTTGCACGCGACATACACAGTAAGCGCACGTGGAATCAAATCGCAGATAGAATTTCCCGTGGATTTCTTGCCATTATACCTACCGTGCAACCAGACGTGATTATCATCGGCGGCAGTGTAGGCACGTACTTCGATCGGTTTGGCGAACAACTCGAAGCCATCCTTGTTGAGCATCTCCCCCCTCACATTCCCTGCCCTCCAATTATCCAGGCACAACACCCTGAGGAAGCAGTCGTATATGGCTGTTATTATTATGGAAACGATTACCTCTCTCGTAAAAAATCTAAAAAGTAGCATCTCGACTGAGCCGCATTTACGTAGTCTCACCCTAAAAAAGGGTGAGCTATTTAGTTGGAACCATACCGCTTGTGTTATTACATATAATCCCAAAGCGGAAAGCGCCGACGCCTATCTACTCCACGAGTTCAGCCATGCGCTACTCCAACATCAAGAATATGCACACGATATTGATCTGTTAAAGATGGAGCGTGCGGCCTGGGATAGAGCGATAGTTGTAGCGAACGACTTTCATGTAAAGATTGAGGATAATCTTATCGAATCAGCCCTCGACACCTACCGTGACTGGCTTCATGAACGCTCTATCTGCCCTACCTGTAACGCAACAGGTATCGAGACAGCCAAGCAACAATACGAATGTGTCAGTTGCCGCAGTAGCTGGCACGTAAATGAAGCAAAGGATTGCTCACTTCGTCGCTATAAAACTAAAAAACACCTCTAGGCGAGGTGTTTTTTAGTTTTAGATAGGGTAACTATTCAGCAATAAGGCTTGCCTGGGTAGTTTGGCTATCGTCATTTTGTGCCGTCTGGCTGTCCTCAGCCTTCTTAGTGCGACGTGAGATGCGGCCGCCCTTAGCACCTGCAATGCGTGCAAGATCTGGGTTAGCAGCAAATCCGCCTGTGTGACCATTACTACCGCCCTTCGCGCCAATTTTAGCGTAGAAATTAGGATCCTTAGCTAAGTTCTTTTGTGCAGCCTTAAGGCCGCCAGCTTTTGTACCTGCCATTTGTAGGTTCTCCTCGCCCGGGAATATACCGAGCAAATTAAAAGGGTTCCGCCCTCCTACCTGTGGTAGATGGTTCGAAACCCTCGCTTATACCTCACATCTGAGATGTGTATATGTCTATATTAGCACAAACAATTCAAAGTGTCAATGGTTACAAGCAAAGTAATTATGGTATAAAAAGTATTGCTCTTATGCATGCTGTGCGATATTATAGATATGCACCTGTTTGAACCTCGAAAAACTACGAGATTCACCACAAAAAGGTTCTCACGCCTGCGAGACGTGAGAAAGCAAAAAATAACCCGCCTGCGAGACGGGTTATTTTATTAGGAATGCTATGCTTTTCTATTCTATGCAGCTTTGGGTTACTCGGCCGAGTCAATCTCTTCTAGCCACCAGAGGCGGACAGTTTTAATTCAGCATGGCACGCAGCGCTGCTTGATGGTGTGAAAAGCTATAGTACCCATAACTGCCGAGCTCAATTACCATACTTGGAATACCTTGTTTTGAGGCCGTCCAATCTTCATATGCGCCGGTAATATTATAATCAAACCCTCCGTTTAAGCTATACGTTGTATCGCTATAGCCAACCATAGATGCGTATTTAGCTGCATAGCCTGCAGAGTATCCGCCTGGGTCTCCCATCACCAAACTCCCCACTGCATGAAACGATAAGAGCAATCGTGGCTGCCAACTAGTAGTAAGACTTGCAAGTGCCCGCGCCTCGGGCTCCGAAAGTGGCTCAGAGCCCCCTCCCCCTGCATGATATCCATCCGTATCATTAATATCCTTCACCCACCCATCTGTTGGGAAGTTGCGATTCAAATTAACCCCATGAGCATTCGTCCGAGTATTTGCAGCTACTCCATCAGGGTTAATAGTCGGAACAACAACTACCCTCTTGCCACTATACAAACTCGGATTTGCTTCTAAATCATCCGTCCAGGCTCGCATAAGTCCACTTGAACTTGGCTCATTGCCATGAATTGCACCAACATACATAGTAACCGGACCTTCTGTACCAAATGCATATGCGACCAAGGCTCGACCATGCACTGAGTAACCATACGCCAAGGTTGTATGACAAATAGTGCGTGATGTATATGACCAATCCGCGACAGAGGCAATATCATAGCTACTTAGTAGGCCCTTAGCAACACTAAGAGTAAACGGTACACATAAACCCGCACTCAATGTATATATGATTTGATTTCCACTTCTTGTTATCTGCGCGTTAACTCCTGATATCACCACAAGCTTACTTATATCCTGAGAGTCTGACAATTGCTGGTCAAATGTAACGACAACATGTGCATTTGTCGCAACACCCGAACTACCGACAGACACGTTAGTGACTTTTGGGCCACCTGAAGTATGAAATGCCACGATATATGGCTCAACCAGCGAACTTCCATCAGCGGCCTCAAGATTCGTAATCTTTAATATGTAAGCTTTTTCTCGTAGTAACTCACCGGCAAGTTTAATGGTGATGACTTTACCTTTTACGACTGTAGTTGTACCCATAGCACTGGCTGCACCCTCCTGTGTAAGAATTGCAATCGCGCTCTTCAGAGGCTTATCGGCAGTGAACGTAAATTCCATGGGCTTAGCATAGACTGTGTCACCGCCTCCTACAGATCCATTTACTATCGTAGTTGCGGTAAGGGTCGTAATCATCGCCTTGAGAACAACTGATGGAGCCTCAGACCTAAACGATCGTAACACCTCAATCTGATACTGCCTACCTTGTAGGAGCGCAAGCGGGGCTAGGCCACATGATAATAACGCCTTACCTAAAACCGCCTGACACGGTGCTATCTCTTTACCAACCTGAACATGATACGTATATAACACATCGGGGGTATCAAGCTTTAGCTCAAGAGTACGCATAGCCGGTATGGGGTTATCGGTATTCAAACTAACACTAGGAACGTTACTCGTTACCACCATTATACGTTGCTGAAATAGCCAGCCCCCAAACGGAGATAACGCTACCGTAGTACGCCCAGCATTGAAGTTTTTTACTGGCTCTATGCAAGTGTGCGTTGATAGTAAACGGATGCTCCCTATCTGCAGGCCACCCTCAGTCGACACCGAAAACTTCGTACCGTCCACCGTTTTCTGGACTCCTGGCAAAAACGTAGGCCACACAATACATGTACGCTCAGATGCATACGACAATGCGAGTGGCCTGGGAATAATCCAAAGTACAATATATACGAGGAGGCTTATAGCTACAAGAGCAATGACCCAGGTGCGCGGATTCCGTAATCGCACCCAAGTTTTAATAAGATTGATGTATTTATATATCAATCTACCCCTCTAATACTACCGACGAACAGCAACAGCTAGTTCAGCATCGATATATTCCACAGAAATTTTCATTTTACCACCTCGTTTTTATTTATACACACTAATTATGTAATAAGTATACTACTCGCATTTTGGCTAAGCAATAGAATTTTGGTTAATAATTTCAGACAAAGACAAAACCCCTGGTATTCCCAGGGGTTATTGTATAATTCGGCGCCGTGCTAGTTTCCCACTTGTGGCAGTATAATCGCCGCTGATGAGCTTAACTTCTGTGTTCGGAATGAGAACAGGTGTTTCCTCATCGCCATGGGCACCGAAATAAGGCTTTGCTCCTCAGAGGTTCCAAATAGGCAACCTGGGAAAAGCCTTATTTCGATGTCCGTAACGTGATGCACGGGCTTGGTGATGTCAAAGATTGACGTCTGGTATTCGTTATGAACACCAATTACTAGTTAAGTCTATCTCTTTACCGTCGTTATTGCAAGCAATAGCACTGGTAAAGAGAACATAAAAAGGCAATGGGACTATTAGTATGCTTCGGCTCCATACGTTACCGCACTTCCACCTTGCACCTATCAAACAGATAGTCTTTCTGTGTCCTCATAGGGAATTCTAATCTTGAGGCTAGTTTCGCGCTTAATATGCTTTCAGCGCTTATCTATTCCGCACATAGCTACCGGACAATGCAGCAGGTGGCCACAATCCGTACACCAGAGGTGCGTCCGCCCCGGTCCTCTCGTACTAGGGGTAGATCCTCTCAAAATTCCTGACGTCCATACCGGATATAAACCGAACTGTCTCACGACGTTCTGAACCCAGCTCGCGTACCACTTTAATCGGCGAACAGCCGAACCCTTGGAAGGTGCTCCCCCTCCAGGATGTGATGAGCCGACATCGAGGTGCCAAACAGCGCCGTCTATGTGAACTATTGGGCGCTATAAGCCTGTTATCCCCAGGGTAACTTTTATCCGTGTGCGCTGTCGATCCCACATTCATGTAACTAATGTTACGTACAGCGGGTCACTTGCTCCGACTTTCGTCTCTGATTGGAATGTACTCCTCACAGTCAAGCTGGCTTATGCGCATACACTATCACTTCGATTTCCATCCGAAGTTAGCCAACCTTTGAACGCCTCCGCTACTCTTTAGGAGGCAACCGCCCCAGTTAAACTACCCATCATACACGGTCCGCTTACCGGATAACGGTAAACGTGAGATCAAGATCACAACAAGGTTGGTATTTCACCTGCGACTCCACAAATACTGGCGTATCTGCTTCAAAGTCTTCCAACTATGCTACACATGTTGTAACCCGGATCAATGTAAAACTGTAGTAAAGCTCCATGGGGTCTTCTCGTCCTGGTATGGACAGACGGCATCTTTACCGCCAATGCACTTTCACCGAGTCCTTCGCTGAGACAGTGCCCACATGATTACTCCATTCGTGCGGGTCAGAACTTACCTGACAAGGAATTTCGCTACCTTAGGACGGTTATAGTTACCGCCGCCGTTCACCGGGGCTTCAGTTCGTACCGTGAAGCACTCCCCTTAACCTTCCGGCACCGGGCAGGAGTCAGCCCCTATACATCCACTTTCGTGTTAGCAGAGACCTGTGTTTTTGATAAACAGTTCCGTGGGCTCTTTTGCTGCGGCCCCCACATCGTTAGATGTATGAGATTCGCGTACAAAAAAGCAAATCCGATTCGTAAAAATCATTGCTCTATCTCAGTAAAAAATATTGGTTATAAAAAAGGATTTTTCGACGCCGCATCCCAAAGGATACCTCGCGTACTCATGACTAAGTCATTACACTTAGTCGATTTAACCTTGTTTCAATACTCTCGCTGAGTATACGCGGCATATATCCACCGAAGTGGGGGCAGACCTTATCCCGAAGTTACGGTCGCTGTATTGCCGAGTTCCTTAGCGAAGGTTCTCTCGTAAGCCTGAGTCTACTCGACTCGAGCACCTGTGTTGGTTTGCGGTACGGGCGGACATAATCACACGTACATCTGCTTTTCTAGCCAGAGCCTTTTCCAAAATCGCCACTTCGAAAAGTAGCTTTCACTCCCTTTGCCTTCCGGCTCGGTTGGACGGATACATACCATGAATCCGCTTTGAATATCTCTCCGTGAACAGTGTACAAATTACGCCGGTTCAGGAATATCAACCTGATGTCCATCGCCTACGCTATGCGCCTCGGCTTAGGCCCGACTAACCCTGAGATGATTACCATGGCTCAGGAAACCTTGCTCTTACGGCCGACA
>Ga0157376_10000207_pt1 | contig 40872 bp, 29 predicted proteins | sample M45metaG_FD_121801 | JGI IMG/M metagenome (GOLD analysis project Ga0157376, IMG submission 121801) | Miscanthus rhizosphere microbial communities from Kellogg Biological Station, Michigan, USA - M4-5 metaG | ecosystem: Host-associated > Plants > Roots > Rhizosphere > Soil | place: USA: Michigan...
AGGACCGCGCTGCTCGATGCCATCTATTTGGGATTGAGCCAGATGAGGGGTGCACGCAACGCCAAACGTGCCTTGCTCATCCTATCCGACGGAGGCGATAATCATAGTAGGTACAACGAAAGCGACATCAAGCGGCTCGTAAAAGAAGCAGATACTCAGCTCTATGCCATCGGAATTTTCGACCCGCTTGGAAATCGCAATCGGACACCGGAAGAACTCAACGGGCCGTCGCTGCTGACCGATATTACCGATATGACCGGCGGGCGCGTTTTTTCCGTCGAGCGGCTCGAGGATCTCCCGGACATCGCCACCAAGATTGGCATGGAGCTGCGTAACCAATATGTTCTGGGATACCATCCGAGCAATAAGGTGCACGACGCGCGCTGGCGCAAGATCAAGGTCAAGCTGCGCGCCCCCAAGGGCCTTCCGCCTCTCAATGTTTTCGCCAAAACCGGCTACTACGCTCCCAGCCACTAGTCCATTCCGTTCACGCACGCGGACCTTCCTTCCGCTACTCGCACTGGCGCTTTCTCTTTCGGCTTCTTCCGCTGTTTTGGCACAGGACAATCCGCTCCATTTGCCGCAGGCGCAGCCCGCACCTCCGGGCCAGTCCAATCAGCAGGGAGGCAGCATTAAGGTCGACGTAAACCTGGTGGTGCTGCATACCACGGTGATCGACGACCGCGGCAAGTTCGTCGATGGGCTAAAGGAAGAGAACTTCCGCGTGTTTGAAGACAAGGCGGAGCAAAAACTTTCGGTCTTTAAGCGCGAAGACGTGCCGGTCAGCATGGGTTTGGTGATCGACAACAGCGGGTCCATGCGGGACAAGCGACCGCGCGTCAACGAAGCCGCGGTAACTCTGGTGCAGGGCTCGAATCCGCAGGACGAAGCTTTCGTGGTGAATTTCAACGACGACTACTATCTGGATCTCGATAAGGACTTCACCAGCAGCGTTCCGGAGCTCAAGGAAGCACTGGAAAGAATTGACGCTCGGGGCAGTACGGCGCTGTACGACGCGATCATCGGTTCGATGGACCATTTGAAAAAGGCGCACAAGGATAAGAAGGTTTTGCTGGTGGTTACCGACGGTGAGGACAACGTCAGCCGCAACACTCTCGAGAAGACGCTACGGGAAATCCAGAAGGCCAACGTAGTCATCTATACGATCGGAATCTTTAGCGACGAAGACAAGAAGAACCGCAAAAAAGCAACCCGGGCGCTGAAAGACATCTCGGCGGCTTCCGGCGGAGTCTCGTATTTTCCCGAGAACGTAAGCGACGTGCACAGCATCTGCGAGCAAGTCGCACGCGACATCCGTAACCAGTACACTTTGGGCTACTATCCGACCAACGTTAAGAAAGATGGAACGTTCCGGACGGTGAACGTGGATGTGGTTCCGCCGCGCGGGAAAGGCAAGCTGAGCGCGCGTACGCGCAACGGGTATTTCGCGCCGGGGACTGCGGCCGCGTCGAACGACGCACCCGCGGCGACGCTTGCCACCGCACGCTAGCTTGCGGCGGTTCGGATAGCCTGAGGTCGCGCCGTCCGGTCAGCTCTTCTTCAAGTCAATGCCGCCGTTCGTGGTAGCCACTCTCAACTCGCGGCCGCCCGCTCCGACCTTCCCGCTGAGCGCCTTCGAACTGAAGCTGCCCTGCACGGTAATCGGAAAGTCGGTGTGAATTCCGCCGTTGGTCGTTGCGGCATCTACCTCAAATTCGGCGGACGCAGGCAAGGTCACATTGACGCTTCCGTTGGTGGTGGCGAGCTGCAATTCACCCTTCCACTGGGCACTGCCCATGGCCACGCGGACACCGCCATTGGTGGTTTTTGCCGAGGCCCACTCGCTGGTGGAAACCTCTACGTTGCCGTTGGTTGTGGCGGCTTCGACGATGCTATTCAAATCACGGCAGTGCACGCCACCGTTGGTGGTCATCGCATTGAAGCGGACGCCGCGCGGGACTTGCACGTCGAAATTGATCTTGGCGTGATGGCTTCCCCAGCTGCGGGATTCGGATGAAACACCCCCGCGGTGGCAACGGCCAGGGGCCTTGTCCTTAGCATAGACCGCGCAGATGGTAACCCCGTCGGTGTACTCCACTACCTCGATGAACAGTTCTTTATCGTCGTTGCCATCCCGACGCATGCCTTCAACGCGAGCCGCGGCCGAGGCTGGACTGGCTTCGATCTCGCCATTGCGGTTGATTACCTCCAGGGTTTGCCCAGGCTTCAGGTCCGCTTGCCAGTGAAAGTTGTCTTCGGTGAAGACGGTGCGCTTCTCGCCTTGCGCGGCCGCCGCCGTGACCGACATCAGTGACCCGATCGCCATAAGCAGGGCCATATACGACAAGCGGCACCATGCAAATTTCGAAAAAGTCCGTCGATTGTTCATTAGCGTTCTCCCGCGTTTTAGACGATTGGCCTCGATACTTGGTCAGCTGGTATGCGAGAGATTATACGCCCGACGGAGGTTGCGCTTACTTGGACTTTTTCATCTGGTCGATGAATCCCGGACCTGACAGGGAACCCGTCCTCATTTTGCCGAGCGGAAGCCCAGACGCATGCGGGATTCAACAGTTTAAGCAAGCAGATGGATTCGACGGTGAGCTGGCTGCGCAGCGCCCGCAAGGACCTGGTCGCCGAATACACCGGCATGACTCAGCCGGAACAAGCGGCAAGATTCAAGGAAGCCGCCGCAAAATGATTCTTGCCCAGAGTCCTGGGCCATCCATGGTCCAGCGCGATTGCTTACGCGGCAGTCTGCGCGCGGTCCTTGGCTTCCCAGTAACTCGGGCTAAGTACGCTTTGCCCTTCGGTAAGAAGCGCTTCCGCCTTGCGTTTGCGCCTGTCCTTGCTGACGTCGAGCGATTCCGACGCATTGGCGCGTTCGTGCAGGATGCGTTCTGTGGCCGCGACTTGCGGCTCGGCATGAAAGCGGCGTTGGATCGCCGAATCGCACAGCACGTTGGCGATTGACAGCAGGCACATGCCCTGGTGGTGCGCCATCCAGGAACGAACCATCGTGCAGCGCTTGCGATTTAGCGTCATGCGCGGGCCATAATCGAGCGCTTCGTAGAAGCCGTACGCGCCGACCGCGCCCAATTTCTTCAAACGCCAGAGATTGCGCAGCGCATCGTAAGAACCGGTCATCAGGCTCATGAATGTGGAATACGGCGAAATCACCACGCGTTCATCGTCCGGCCTGTGCAATGCCAGCGCCGGTACGCCAAACGCAAAGTAGTGGTAGTGGCCGTCGCCGCTGATCAGGCTGCACGCCGATTCTGAAATCCCCCAAGGAATTCCGTAGCGCCGCGCATGTTTCTGCTGCGCGCGTACGGCACTGGTCATGTTGCGATCGAGCAAGGTGCCCGCCGACGATTTCATCCACAGCGACGGCATCAGGTATTCGAACATCGTACCGGTCCACGATTGCAGAACTCGTTCGCCCTTAAACCGCACGTGTGACCGGTCCAGATGAAACCAGCTTTCTTGCGGAATTTCGCCCTTGGCGACGCCGGCGAAAACCGCCGCGCGCGCTTCGGAAGCGAGCAGATCGTAATGGTGTTCGCTCGCGGCATCTTTGGCCGCGTCAAAGCCGATGGTGACCAGCTTCCGCGGCGCATCGTATACCAGCGAAAAGTCCATGCCAGCGGCCAGGCCATCCGCATACGTGGCGATCCCGTTTAATGCCGCAGCCGCTTGATGCGCGGCCTCTCGAGACGAAGCCAACGCGCCCCGCAGCAATTCGCGTGAAGCGTTTTCGGCCGCCCCTTCGTGCTGTTGCCCGCGAATCTCATCGCGCAGCACCTCCGCGATTTCGTCGTAAATGCGAACCGCTTCGCCGAGACTCAGGTCCGCGATCCATTTGGCTTGCTGCTTTTCTTCCGCTCGCAGCGTGCGAAACTTCGTCGAAGCCCAGGGTGCGAACTGCACGGCCAGACCCTGTAAGGCAGAGACACGCGTAGCAAACTCAGCGAGCCACCATTGCAGCTCTTCAGAGCTTTGCGCTTTTGGCTTTGCTGCTTCCACTAACGCCGCCGCGGCCTGCTCCAGCGCAGGCAGGGAACTGAGCCATTCAAGCGGCGTCTGGCCGCGCTTGACAATACACTCTTCGAGGCCGCGCACGACTTTGCGAACTTCTTTGGTCGGGACAATCTGTTGGATCAGACGCGCGTGATCGCGAATGCCGTTCCACAGCTCTTTACGGAAAATCGGACGTTTCAGCTCTTCAAGGCAAGCTTGCTTCAAGGTCCATAGGCAACACACCAGGTTGCCGTTGTCGACGGTTGACAGAAAGGGATCGCCCACCGGCTCTAGCGTGCGGTTGTCGTACCAGTTGTAAAGATGGCCGTGGGCCTTGGGCAGGCGTCGCACCGTAGCCAGCGTTTTCTCCGTGTCGGCAATGAACTCCGCGATGGTCAGATGGCCCAGATCCACCGCCGCGACGCGGGCATTCAGCAACAGTCCGAGATTGGTCGTGGACACTCGGTGCGCCGTCAGTTTGCCCTCTTCCTTGAAGATGTCCGGAATCAGATAGTTTTCCCGTTGGTTGCTGAATTCGCGGAAAAACCGCCAGGTACGCAGCGCTGAATTGCGCAGCAGCGCTTCGTCGCGTTCGCGAATTTTCAAACCATCCTCCGGGAGCGGCTGGTCCAGCCAGTTGGAAAATTCCCGCGAACCGCCCCACAGCAGCAATAAGGGCCAGGCGACCAGGAAGGCGGCCGGCCGGTCAATGGCAAGAAAAACCCCCCCGAGAAATGCCAGCCACGGAGTTGCCGCCAGGTAGATGTCCACCGGGCTGCGTTTCTTCCCGCTGCTTTCAGCCTCCGCGGCGGTCTCCCATTCCAGCAACTTCCGTCGCGTCACCGCCATGCGCACCACGACGCGCAGAATGGCGTCCAGCGTAACCATACTTTGTTGCGGCAGGCAGACGAGCCTCATAAAGAGGTGCGCGTTGGCCGCGGAAAATTCCGCGAACCACTCTTTCCAAAACCGTGCGGTGAACTTGTTGCTGCCACTGCGCAAAATCGAAAGGGCAAATTGCAGGTAAGTCGGCGCGGCGAACATTCCCAGTGTCGCCAGCGTCCAATACAGCGCATTGCCGGGCAGAAACAGCCAGCCGCTCAACAGAATGGCCAGCATGGCGATCTCCGTCAAGCTGCGCCGCAGGTTATCCAAAATCTTCCAGCGCGAAATCAGATTGATGGGATTCCGCACCACGTTGCCGAAATAGTCCGGAACTCGTGGAAATAGCCAGAACAGGATTTGCCAATCGCCGCGCACCCAGCGATGCTTCCGCTTGCTGTAGGCCGCGATGCGCGAAGGGTAATCGTCAATGACTTCCACGTCGGAAACTAGGCCGGCGCGCGCATAAGCGCCCTCGATCATGTCGTGGCTGAGGATCGCGTTGCACGGGAATCGCTGCTCCACAACGCGCTGAAAAACCTCTATTTCGTAAATGCCTTTTCCGGTGAAGCTGCCTTCGCCGAACAGGTCCTGATACACGTCAGAGACCGCCCGGGTGTAAACGTCAAACGTGGAGTCGCCGGAAAAGAGGGCGGCCAGACGCGAGCGGTTCGCCGAATGAATGCTGATGCCTACACGCGGTTGCAGGATTCCATAGCCTTCCACGACCACGTTCGTGACCGGGTGAATCACCGCGCGTTGCATCGGATGGGCCATGGCGCCCACCAAGCGATGCGCGGATTCTCGCGGCAATTGCGTATCGGCGTCCAGCGTGATCACGTATTTAAAGCCGCCCAGCAGCGTCTGATCGCCTGCAATCACCGAGAAATTATTGCTCTTGCCGAGCAGCAGGTTGTTCAAGTCCAGCAGTTTCCCGCGCTTGCGCTCCCATCCCATCCAAAGTTTTTCGACCGCATTGAACGTGCGGTTGCGGTGGAACAGGAAAAGGCTGCCTCGTCCTTGCCCCGAGTATCGCCGGTTTAGCTCTTCGATCCGCTGCGCGCACTCGGGACCGAGTTCATCGCGTTTGTCGAACTGGGTAGGCGCATCCGGCGGATCGGTCAGCAAGCCGAAATGCAGGTTGGCATCGCGATTACCTAGAAAACGAATCTCCAGGTCACGAACCGCGCGCTCCATCTGCTCGCGATTGACCAGCAGCGTCGGCACGACCACCAGGGTCTTGCTCTCCGCCGGAATGCCCTTTGAATAATCCATCTTGGGCATTGCCTGCGGCCGGACGAACATCACCGCCAGTTGATTGGCGATGGCCACCGCGCTTTCCGCCGCCGGCAGCAAGAACAGTGCCACCACCAAGAAGGTCGGCACCCTGACTTCCGCGCCCATGACCACGGCACTCAACAGGCCGATCATTAAAAGTTCGATTCCCACCACGTACAGCCCGTCCGGCCAGCGCTTCAGGAAGCGCCCAACGGTGGTAACGATCGACCGATGAATTCCCAGAGCTCCTTCCAGTTTTGGACGGCCCTCTCCGATCAAATAAAATCCCACGTGCGACCGCCGCTCGTTCGCTCTCGAATTGCTTCCCGTATGCGGAGCCTTGGCAAGCTTCACGGCGCGCCTCGCCACCTCGGCTTCGCTCTCCCCGGAATCCTTGGCGAGTTGCGCGACGGCCGACCGGTAGTCCGACTTGGCTGCCTTCTCCATCTTTTCAAACGCGCCGGCGGGATCTTGCGCCAACGCCTGTTCGCACAGGCTGGTTTCCACAAAGAGTTCGTCCCAGTCGGTAAGCCCGAGGCTCTTCAAGCTGGAAAGCGCCAGACGCAGTCGAGGCAACACATCCTCTCGCGAAGCGCTGGTGTTGCGTCCCGGCATCACCAGTTTGCGCGCGTGACCCGCTACCTGCTCCAGCAATACCTGGCTCAGAAAACCCTTGAGGGTGGCGATCTCCGCGTTGGTCAGCTCGCACTCCTCCTGCAGAGCGGCCAAAAACGCAGTCAGCTCTTGTCGTTCAAAGGAAAACTCCGACGCTTCAAGGTACCGCTCGGCTACCACACGGACCCGCAGCTGGCCCTCGCGGACTCCCGCCAGCACCGGCAACTCTTCGGTCAAACGCAACGCCGCCCGGCTTTCACCGAATGCTTCTTCGATAACCTTGGTGTTGGCTGTCAACGTGCGCCAGTCGCCTTCCAAAAACGCACCGGAAGCCTGCCGCCGCTGCAAATACTGAATCGCGCCTCCGATCTGCGCTTCATGCAAACCCAAGTCTTCCGTCATGGGAGCGGAATTCTTCCGCCGTTGTTTCGATTGCGTCTTCAGACCATCGTGGTGCGCTGCGGCCAGAATCTTTTCGAGCCGCCGTGCAGACTCCTCCACCGCCACGGCCTTGCTCTCGTCGTGCTCCTCAAGTGCGCTGTGCCATTCCCGCGCGCTGCGCAAGTTCAATATCAACTCCATCCCCGTCGCCATCGCCATCTTCCCCCAGAAAACCAATCCGCCAACTACCGGTAGCTCGCCGCCTGCAGTTCAAACATCTCTGCGTACCGCCCGCCGTTCTGCATCAACTGGTCGTGCGGCCCCTCTTCGGCGATCCTTCCGTCCTGCAACACAAAAATTCGGTCGGCCATGCGCACCGTTGAAAACCGGTGCGAAATCAGCATGGCCATCTTCCCGCGCGTCAATTCGGCAAAGCGCTCAAACACTTCATGTTCAGATTTCGCGTCGAGCGAAGCCGTTGGCTCGTCCAGAACCAGCACTTGTGCTTCGCGCAAATACGCGCGCGCCAGCGCTAGCTTCTGCCACTCGCCACCTGAAAGATCTGTGCCGCCGTCGAACCGGCAACCCAGCTGTTGCTCGTATCCCTTCGGCAGTTTACGGATCACGTCCTCCGCCAGGCTCTTGTGCGCCGCGGAGCGAATCCGAAAAATGTTGTTCCGCTCTTCAATGCGTCCCATCGCGATGTTTTCCGTCGCGGTCATGTCGTAACGCATGAAGTCCTGGAAAATCACGCCGATCTCCCGCCACAAATCTTCCTGGTCGTATTCGCGCAGGTCCACGCCATCCAGCAAGATCTGTCCGCCCGTCGGGTCGTACAGCCGCGTCAGCAACTTCACGATGGTCGTCTTGCCTTGGCCGTTCTCGCCGACCAAGGCGATTCTTTCGCCCGGTTGCAGCTGGAAATTCACGTTGTGCAGCACCTGCCGTCCGTTGGGGTAAGCGAACGAAACATTGCGAAACTCAAATCCCTGCTTAATCGGCCGAGGAACCGGCAAGGCATTCGGTTTCGAAAGTACCGCCGGTTTCACCGCAAAGAAGTCCAACAAATCTCCGATGAACATTGCCTGGTCGGCGATGGTCGAAAAAGTCGAGAACACCATCTGGAGATTCGAACTTGCCGCGGCAATGGCTCCGGACAACAGGATGAGCGTGCCCATGGTCAGCCGCCCGCTGACCGTTTCATAAATCACGAATGCATAAGTCCCGTAGTAACCAAGCGTGCCGAGCAGCGTGAGTAGTGAACCGGCGAACAGTCGCCGACGCGCCAGCCCGGCCGTTTCTCTGTGCAGACGCATCGCCAGGTCGGTGAACCGCGCCACCAGGTAGCGCCCGAGACCGAACAGCTTCAACTCCTTCGCGCTCTCTTTGCTTCCGCCGAGGACCCGCAGGTACTCCATCTCGCGGCGCGCGGGAGTTTGCGCGAAGCTCAGCGAATAGCCGAGAAATGCAAAGTGGGTTTCGCCCAGAAATGCCGGAACGACACAAACGACCAGCGCAACCAAAATCCACGGCGAAAAAAAGCAAACGCTCAGCGCCATGCTGACCGTAGTGACCAGCTGCTGCACCAGCCGGCCCGCCGCCTGGATCATCAGCACCCGGTCCGTACCTTGTACCCGAGCCCGCTCCAGCTTGTCTTGAAAAGTCGGATCCTCGTAGGAAGTCAGATCGAGCCGCGATGCGTGCTCCATGATGCGAATGCTGACGTGCTTGGCATACTTATCCGCCAGCACGGTGTCGCAGTAATCGCCGACGCGCACCAGAATCGTGGATAGGCAAGCCAGCGCGAATTCCGATCCCACCAGCCACCAGAAATACGCAGGCAACGCAGCCTGGTGCGCGGTGTACTGATAAATGGAATCGATAATGACCTTGGTGACCGCCAACATCGCCAGAGGTAACAGCGCCACAATCAGGCGCACGGTGATGTTCGCCGCCACGATCCGCGGCGACGCTTCCCAAACCATCCTGAAAATTGGCAGGGTATTGCGCAACGCGGTGAGGCGCTCTTTCCAGCGGGGAACCGGATTGGCGGGCTGAGATTCCACGTATCGCCTTCCCTTGCGGCCAGCAGCCGCTCGGCTACACCATCAGCCTAGGACAGAGCTTCCTTCTGCTCTGTCTCGCTCGCCGTGCATTCCGATGCGTGGGGCGAAGACCTGATGGGACCCAGTGCTATAGCGGTGGTCAGTACTAAAACCCCGATCCACGCACTGTCCTTAGTTATATGCATGCGTAGTACCACGGCCTTGGTTGTTGTAAGTCTGTGATTGTGTTCAGGTTGTGGGTTACGCGCGTTTTGCTGGTCGGTTTTTTCTGGGAGTTTTCTGCAGGCTCTCGGTAACTCTTGCCGTATCAGTTAAGTCGCGCGCGTCCGGACGAATCGCGGCGCGGCGACCATCACAACCGTGCTGCTCCGCGCGCTCTCTTGCCTAGCTCCCTAATTCGCCACCGTAACGGAGACTGGCGAACGCCGCATTCTTAGCGCGCTGGTTAGGTCTCCGGACCATAACAAGATATCGAGTAACCGTGCTCGGTCCAGATTGTTCAGCTCCATCTCGCGCAACGAAATCTCCAGGGCCCGTCTCGCGCACTCGTCCAAGGCCAAAAGCGCTTCGCGATTTGCCGGCAAACAGCCGGGCCCGCGCAGCGTTTCGCCCTCGGCGCGTTCCAGCAGTTCGTAACACTGATAGCAAAAATGATCAAAACAGTAATTCTTCTCTCCCAAAGACGTTACCGCCGCATTTGGGCAATTCGCTCGGTTACACCACTCTGCTTGCATCATCGGCCCCTGGTCTTCTTTACCCTGAGCGACACCAGATGACGCGAAGGGTTTACCCGCTCGAACCATGTCCATCACTTCGTTCCTTCCCAGTTCTTTCAAATCCCAATTCTTCCAAAATCTTTGCTGCTGCTCTCCTTGAGAAAACTCGACCAACTAGCTGGCCGCCCGTGTGAATTCCGCGAGCTCATCCCCTCCAGTTGGATCCAGAACGAATTCTCTGGACGTGTCGGTCAGCACAAACCGCGGCAAGCTGGTTTGCGCGCGAACCGGTCCATCGGCGAACGGCGCCAGCAATTTCTGCATCCACGCGATCCGCCTTTCCCGGCCGCCTGCAAACCGCCGCGCATCCCAAAATGTCAGCAGCGTCACCAGCCGTGCCTCACGATCGGAAACCAGCAGCAGCCCGGTCTCCATCCCTTCCTGTACCAGGCCCGCGTCCTCCAAGATGACGCCGAGCTCGCGATTCAGTTCTTTCGTTCCTTCGGGTTTGGCCACAAAATCCAAGTGCAGCGCCACCACTCCGCATGCGGTTGGAATTTTCGTTCGAGCATTGCCGCGTGTCGGAACCGAAATATCTGACTTGTCAAGGGGTTCCAGCTTCGAATACAAGGGCCCACCATCCTCGGGTAGATTTAAAACTTCAGCGTCCGGCACTGACCGCTAAGAGTCACCACCGGACGCTGCTTCAGGGGCACGCCAGGGGACTTGTCCCAGCGTGTAGGCCTCCTGAGCCTTCAAGGAGTCCTATAACCAGTAGTGCGCCAAACCTTCGATCCGTTTCATGATGGAATTTCAGATTCAGCCTCCCCTCATTTCTTGGCGTTCGCGCGCATTGCCACCCCCCTCCTGTCACGGCTATACTTCCCAGCACTTCGGGAGAGGTTTTGGAACTTTTCGCGTTCGACGACGACTATCTTAAGCGGCTCCGGGAGGGCGATCCTTCGACGGAAGGTCACTTTGTTGTCTATTTCTCGCAGCTTCTTCAGTTAAAGCTTCGCGCGCGTTTCCTCGCCCCCGACGCCGTTGACGATCTGCGCCAGGAGACGTTTACCCGCGTAATTCGCTCGATCCGCTCTGACGGCGGTATCCGCGAGGCCAACCGCCTCGGCGCCTACGTCAACTCCGTGTGCAACAACGTGCTTTTCGAGCACTATCGCGCCGGAGGCAAGAACGTGCCCCTCGAATCCGAACATTTCGAAATGCAGGATAAGGTCATCAACGTCGAAAAGCAGACCATCGCCGAGGAAACGCGAGCCACCGTGCGGAAAGTCCTCGAGCAACTTCCCGAACGCGACCGATCCATCCTCCGCGCCATCTTTTTGGAAGAGCAGCCCAAAGACGAAGTTTGCCGCCGTTTTGGCGTCACTCGCGACTACCTGCGGGTCTTGATCCACCGCGCCAAGGAAAAATTCCGTGCCTTTCTCGGGCCTTAAACCTATGTAAACAAGTCGCTTATCTTTTTTAACGAGAATGGGAAACGAATCAGCCATCTCCGCCACTATCTAACGAAATGGAATCGCCAACGATGGACCACAACGAAGCCCTGCAATCTCGAGCCTGCGAGAAGTACCTTTTGGGGGAACTCTCTCCCGCTCTCCGCGATGCCTACGAAGAACACTACTTCTCCTGCTCCAGATGCGCCGTCGAGTTGCGCACTGCCACAGAATTCCTCGGCGCCTCCCGCGAAATCTTCGCGCAGACGCCTCCCGTTGCCGCGGCCCAACCATCGGTTCGCACCGCCGGATGGTTTGCCTGGTTCAAGCCGGCCTTGGCCATTCCGGCTTGCGCCTTACTCCTTCTTTTCATCGGCTACCAGAACTTGGTCACCATTCCCCAGTACCAGCAAGCGGCCGCTCCACGCGTCCTGCCTATGCATTCATTGATTACGGCAAATACTCTGGGCGATGAAAGCCTCAATTTCACCGTCTCCCTGAACCAGCCCTTTGGTCTCTACGTTGACGTTCCTTACGATCCTGCTTACTCGACCTACCTCCTTACCTTGCTGTCGCCATCTGGCGCAGCCACTCCCCTCCGCGCTCTTAACGCCGCCGAAGCCCAAAAGACCCAGATCATCACGATCAACCCGGGCCGGCAGGCAGGGAAGTACATCCTGGTTGTCTCCGGTTTGGCGAGCCCCTCGGGAGATCCGTCTTCTGCCAAGGAACTCGCCCGGCTCCAATTCACCGTTGCATTCACACCATAGCTCCGCCAGAATTGTCTATTTCCAAATGAATTAACTAGGAGGATAGCCCATGTCCCCGAAGTCCCCCGCCGACGCCGAATGTCCGTCTCACTTTCACTACCACGCCTGCGCACATGCATTTGCGGCCCAATTCACGCGGCCTTTTCACGAGCAAATTGACGTGATCGCCGGCTCGGCCCTTCCGCCGACGGGCGGCCACGGCCACGCCATCCACGAAAATTTCAGGTTCCGCCAATTCATCTCCTTTAAGCGCGCCTACACCCACGTTTCGGGCGGCTTCCAGGTGGAGGACAAAAGCAACAACACCCTGGTCACCTCGGTCATCGAGGGCCTCAACATGATGGACGTTCTCACTGCCGATCGCATCGTCTGCCGCCTTTATTCCAAGCATCCCAAAGACGCCGCGGAAGGCCACATCACCATGCACGGCAGCAAATTCGAAAACCTCGCCATTTGCGGCGAGACGGTCGGTATCAAGCTCGACTTTCCCCTTTTCGAGGAGCTCCCGACGTTTGAAAAGGCCCAAACCGCTTTCAAGACCAACGACAAATTCAAAAGAATCGTCTCTGACCCGCTGCAGACTGGCAAAGCGCTGACCGAATCAAAGTGCAACAGCGCCCTGCTCTGTTCGCTGGTCGAAGGCGGCGGGATCGCGACCAAGGCGCCCGGGGTCGAAGTAAGCGGCCATTCCATCTACGTGCCGGGCTTTGGCAAAGTCTTCTTCGCCGAAACTTTTATGAGCCACGGCACCCGCACCCTTACCATGCTGCGTTTTGAGCTTGGCTCCACCACCAAAGCCGACGGGTCCGGTGGTTCGGGAACCACCAACGGCCGCAATTACCCGCCCGTTGGCTGAACGTTCTTCATTTCCGTCGAGACACGGAAGCTAACTTCTGGCGTCGCCCGAAGATGTCAACAACTCCTCCCGTTCGCCGCGGGCGTGCTATATTTCGGCCTCTGCCGAACCTTGCGACAATTCGTTTTGCATTTGCTGCGCGCCGGCGCATTGCTCATGTGGGTGTGTTCCTACTCGTCGCAATGTTCTTTCTATCGGCTGGCTGCAAACGCACTGCGTCAGCCGACACGGTTTTCACAAGGATTCGCGATGAAATGCGCGCCGGCCAGATGGACCTCGCGCTGCAAGATGTAAACGCCGCTCAGAAGCAACACGGCGCGCGCGACCCTCTTTGGCAAGCGCGCTTTCGCGTTCAAAAGGCTCAGATCCTCATGCTGCGCGGTTCCTACTCGGAAGCGCTCGGCTTGGTTGCCGTTCCATTGCCCCCGGCCCTCCTTCGTTCCGACACGGAAGTTCGCCGGCTCATGATCATGGCCCTGACCCTCGATTATCTGCAGCGCTTTAAGGACGCGGAAAAAAACATCGGCGAAGCACAGAGGCTTGCGACCGAAATGCACTCGCCGATACTCGGCGATGTCGCCCAGTCGCTTGGAATCATCGAAATCGATCAGAAGAAGTACGCCGAAGCGGACCAGGCGTTTAGACTGGCGCTGCGTGCTGCCCAGGAACGAGGCGAGCCCTCTGCTGAACTTCGCGCGCTGGCCAACCTCGGCAATGTCGCCATGTGGCAGGAACACTATGATGAAGCGGTGGATCGCTTTAAGGCGGCACTGAGCCGGGCGCAAAAAGTCCGGGCTCCCGATGTTGAAGCAAAAACCCTCGGCAATCTCGGCTGGAATTATTCCTCGGTCGGCGATTTCGATAACGCCGAGTCGGCGTTTAAGGACGCCCAGGCCAAATCTCAGCAAGCCGGATTGGTGGGCGATGCAACCTACTGGCTGAACTCGCTCGCTGCTGTCTATTTTCAGAAACACCGCTTCGCTGAGGCCGACGAGCTCTCCCGCAAAGCCTACGCGATGGCCAAAACCCAGGATGACAAGGGGACGCAGACACAATGTTTGAACAACATGTCCGAGATCGCGCTGGCCACCGGCCGTCTCGACGACGCCGAAAAATCGAATGACCAAGCCCGGCGAATCGAAAATGAAGGACAAGATAGCTCCGGTATCACTTATTCGACTTTGATTGCCGGCCGCATCGCCGCTGGACGCGGAAACTACCGCGCGGCAGTCCCGTTGTTCCAAAAAGTCTTGGCGGTCCCCGACACGCAAGCCGCACACCGATGGGAAGCCCACGCCCGCCTCGCACAGGTTTACGTTTCCGTGCAAAAACCGGCCCAAGCCGAAGCGGAATTCAAGTTGGCCATTCAATCCGTCGGCGAGGCGCGCGATTCGATCCAGTCCAACGAATTCCGCGTGTCCTTCCTTTCTAGCGCTATCACTTTCTACGATGCTTACGTTAATTTTCTGATTGATGAGCGTCGCCCGCTCGACGCCCTGAAGGCTGCCGACCTGAGCCGCTTGCAGTATCTCAACCGTGATTCTCCGCCTGCCACCGCCTCTTTGCGGCGCTTCACCCTGCCCGAACTCCGCCCGCAGGAAACTGCCCGGCGCCTCAATGCCACCCTGCTGTTTTATTGGCTGGGCGAAACGCGCTCCTGGCTATGGGCTGTCACTCCTTCTCGCATCGAACTGTTCCCACTGCCTGCCGGCTCTGCCATCGAGGCGTTGGTGCAGTCCTACCGGGACAGCTTTCCCTTGCCCGATGATCCGCTTGAAAAAGGCAATCCCGACGGCGCCAAGCTTTTTGCCACTTTGGTTCAGCCCGCTGCCGCTCTACTGCCGTCCAACTCCCGCGTGATCATCCTTCCCGATCGCCAGCTCAACACCCTCAATTTTGAGTCGCTCATCGTTTCCGGACCGAACCCCCATTACTGGCTGGAAGACGTTACGGTACTGACTGCCAATTCTCTGGCGCTCGTTTCCCATGCCTCACTCTCGCCGCCAGCCAAGCCCGCCAGCTTATTGCTCATCGCCGATCCAGTTTCCGCTAGCCCTGATTTTCCGGCCCTCCCACAAGCCGCTCGTGAGATTGGCGTGCTCGAGAATTATTTCGCGCCTGCCCAGCGCACCGAATTCACCCGGGAGCGTGCGGTTCCCGGCGCCTATATTGGCAGTGCTCCCGGAAATTTCTCTTTCGTGCACTTTACCGCCCATGGCACCGCCAGCCGCGCCACACCCCTGGAATCCGCGGTCATCCTTTCACCGGAAGGCGACTCCTTCAAGCTTTACGCGCGCGACATTGTCCGCTCGCCCATTTCCGCTTACCTCGTCACCATTTCCGCTTGCAACGGTGCCGGTGTCAAAACCTACGCCGGTGCGGGGCTCATCGGGTTAGCTTGGGCCTTCTTGAGCGCCGGCGCTCACAACGTCATCGCAGGGCTGTGGGAAGTAAGTGCTGCCTCGACACCTCAGCTCATGGACGAGTTGTACAAGAACCTCAACGCCGGTCAAGATCCCGCTAGCGCTCTCCGCCATGCCAAGCTCTCCCTTCTACACTCCGCCGGCAACTACCGCCGCCCCTTTTATTGGGCTCCCTTTGTCCTCTATGTGGGCTCCTGATCACATGATTTGGTCTTAAGATCTTGGCGAATCTGTGCAGGGTCTTCGTGAATCGAACGCACAGCGCAACCCCTCGCGCTCGCCTCGGGTTCGCCTCGGGTGTTATCCTTTCTCTTCGCTGCTGCTGGAGCTTTTCATCATGACGCCTCCTGAGAATCCTCCTCGCCTCGAAATCGTCAACCGTGACGGCTCTCCGATTGCGCCTGTCCATTCTCTTTCCGGCGCCACTGCGATCGCGACCCTTGCCGGGCGTCCGCTTCATCCAAACCGCGGTACTTCGCTCAATCTCGACTGGGTCGAATCGGTTCGCGTCAACACCTCCGCGGTCGAGCGCCGAGCATCTACGCTTGTCACTCGCCGCACGGTAAAGAAGGATTGGCAGATGGCCTGGCTTCTCCGTGCGATCACTTGCATGGACCTGACCACGCTTTCCGGCGACGACACGGACGAGCGTGTGAAACGTCTTTGCGCGAAGGCGCGTCAACCGGTCCAACAGGAACTGCTCGACCAACTGGGGGTTCGTGACCTCCACGTCAAGGTTGGCGCCGTCTGCGTCTATCACCTTTTCGTCGAAACCGCAGTCAAGGCGTTAGAAGGCAGTGGTATTCCGGTAGCCGCCGTTTCCACGGGTTTTCCCGCCGGTCTTTCGCCGTTCGAAGAGCGCATCGCCGAAATCAAAAAGTCCGTCGAAGCTGGAGCGCAGGAAATTGACGTCGTGATCACCCGCGCCCATGTCTTCGGCGCGCAATGGCAAAAGCTTTACGACGAAATCGTTTCATTCAAAGATGCTTGCGGCCCTGCCCACCTCAAAGTCATTCTAGGCACCGGCGACCTGCTCACGTTGCGCAACGTCGCCAAAGCCAGCCTGGTGGCTATGATGGCCGGCGCCGACTTCATCAAAACCTCCACCGGCAAAGAAACCGTCAACGCCACTCTGCCGGTCGGTCTGGTTATGGTTCGCGCCGTCCGGGAGTACGCTCAGGAAACCGGCATGGCGGTAGGCTTCAAGCCTGCCGGCGGTATTCGCACCGCCAAGCAATCTCTGGACTGGCTCGCGCTCATGAAAGAGGAACTCGGCAACGCCTGGCTCCGGCCGCACCTTTTCCGCTTCGGTGCCAGCGGTATGCTTGCCGATATCGAGCGCCAACTTGAATTTCATACGACCGGCCGCTACTCGGCCGACCATCGCCATCCGCTCGCATGAGCAAAATGGACCATTCGACCATATGAGCGTTATCGAAAAATTCACCACCATGGATTACGGTCCGGCCCCTGAGGACGCAAAGGAATCGCTGCTCTGGCTTGACGCCCATCGAAGGAAATTTGGCCACTTCGTCGCGGGAAAGTTTCAAGCTCCGATTGAAGGAAAATATTTTTCAACTGCCGATCCATCGACCGGTGAAAGCATCGCGGATGTCGCGCAGGGAAGCGTTGCTGATGTCGACGCTGCGGTAAAGGCGGCGCGCGCCGCGCTGCCCACGTGGCAAGGGTTATCCGGACATCAGCGTGCCAAATTTCTCTACGCGCTGGCGCGTCAGGTGCAAAAGCATTCGCGCCGTTTGGCCGTACTGGAAACGCTTGACAACGGCAAGCCGATTCGTGAAAGCCGCGACATCGATATTCCGCTTGTCGCCCGCCATTTCTACCATCACGCCGGTTGGGCACAACTCCTCTCGCAGGAATTTCCCGGTTACCAGCCTTGCGGTGCCGTTGGTCAAATCATTCCGTGGAATTTCCCTCTGCTCATGCTGGCGTGGAAGATTGCCCCCGCGCTCGCCACGGGCAACACCGTGGTCCTCAAGCCCGCGGAGTTCACACCGCTCACGGCTCTGGCCTTTGCCGAACTTTGCTGCGAAGTCGGCCTGCCACCGGGCGTGGTGAATATCGTTACCGGCGACGGCGCCACCGGCGAAGCTCTCGTCCAGCATCCCGATATAGACAAAATCGCCTTCACCGGTTCTACCGAAGTCGGTCGCGCCATTCGCCGCGCTACCGCGCAGTCCAACAAGAAACTTTCGCTAGAGCTCGGCGGCAAATCGCCATTCATCATTTTTGAAGACGCCGATCTGGACTCTGCCGTAGAAGGATTGGTCGATGGGATCTGGTTCAATCAAGGCCAGGTTTGTTGTGCCGGTTCGCGTTTGCTGGTCCAGGAAAGCGTTGCCGAGAAGCTCACGCGCAAGCTGCAAGCCCGCATGAGCACGCTCCGCGTAGGCTCGCCGCTCGACAAGGCCATCGACATTGGTGCCATCATCGCCCGCGTTCAACTGGAGCGAATCGACGGTCTCGTCAAGCAGGGAATCGCCGAAGGCGCCACCTGCTGGCAGCCGGAAATTGTTCTTCCGTCCCGCGGCCTCTACTACAAGCCGACGCTGCTCAGCAACGTCCATCCCACTTCCATCGTCGCGCAGCAGGAAATCTTTGGCCCGGTCCTCGCCGCCATGACGTTCCGCACGCCTCCGGAAGCCGTGCAACTCGCCAACAACACCGTGTACGGCCTCGCCGCCAGCGTCTGGAGCGAGAGCGTGAACGTTGCACTGCAAGCCGCGGCACAAATCAAAGCGGGTGTGGTGTGGGTGAACAGCACCAATCTTTTTGACGCTGCCTGCGGTTTCGGCGGCTATCGCGAAAGCGGTTACGGCCGCGAAGGCGGGCGGGAAGGCCTTCTTGAGTATCTCGAACCTGCTTGGTTCAAAAACGCAGGTCCAATCGTAGCCCCGGGCGGCAGCCGGGCTTTTTCCGCGAGCCCCTCGGCCGATACGCCAGATGTCGCCAACCTCATAACCAACATCGACCGCACGGTGAAGCTATACATTGGCGGAAAACAAGTTCGACCCGACTCCGGTTACAGCATTCCCGTTTACGGCGCGAAGGGCGACCTTCTGGGCGAAGCTCCGCTCGGCAATCGCAAAGACATTCGCAATGCGGTCGAAGCCGCCCGCAAAGCCGAAGGCTGGAGCAAGACCACCGCCCACAACCGCGCGCAAGTCCTCTTCTACCTCGCCGAAAACCTTTCGCAACGCGCTGAGGAAATCGCCAAACGCCTCTCCGCCGCGGTGGGAGAAAAACCAGCCAAGCAAGAAGTTCAATCTAGCGTTGAGCGCCTGTTCTCCTACGCGGCCTGGTGCGACAAATTCGATGGCGCCGTTCACAACCCGCCCTTCCGCAATATTTCGCTGGCAATGTATGAGCCCATCGGCACCGTTGGTCTGGTCTGTCCGACCGATATGCCGCTTTTGGGATTCTTTTCGCTTGCGCTTCCGTTGATTTGCGCAGGAAACACGGTGGTGGCCGTTCCTTCGGAAAGATATCCGCTGATTGCCGGCGACCTCTATCAGGTTTTTGAAACCAGTGACTTGCCCGGCGGTGTCATAAACCTGGTCACCGGAAGATCGTCCGAATTACTGAAAGTTCTAGCCGAGCACGATGACCTGGAAGCCATCTGGTGTTTCGGCGATGCCGGGCTTTGTTCGGCAGCGAAAGCGTTGTCGGCCGGAAATCTCAAGCAGGTGTGGACCAACGAGGGCCGCACCATCGATTGGTCCGACACGCAGCAAGGCGAAGGCCACTGGTTTTTGCAGCACGCGCATCAGGTCAAAAATATCTGGGTACCTTACGGCGAATGACCTTCCCGAGCCAGTGCCCGAGCAAGAGCAGCCGAATCGGTGAGTAACGGAGAAACGGAGACAGTAGAAGCGAAGTCAGACGCCCGGGCGGCGTTCGGCTATCCCGCGTTCGTCAATTATCAATTCGCCCGGTTCTCTATCGTCGTCGCCACCGAAATGCAAGCCGTCGCGGTCGGCTGGCAAGTCTACGAAATCACCAAACGGCCCCTCGACCTCGGTCTGGTGGGGCTCGCGCAATTCCTTCCCAGCATCCTGCTCTTTCTGATTTCCGGTCATGCGGCGGATCGTTTCAATCGCAGGAATTTGCTGCTTTTGTGTGATTTCGGTTTTGCGATTTGCTTCGCCCTGCTGATCGCCATCACGCTTAGCGGGAACGTCTCGATCATCTCCATCTACCTGGTGTTGGTCTTGCTCGGGGTAGTGCGCTCGTTCAACGGCCCGGTGAGTCGAGCCATCTTTCCGCAACTTGTCCCGCCGGAAGTCTTCGCCAGTTCGGTCGCGTGGGGATCCACGTTTTGGCAAGCGGCTACGATTTTGGGCCCCCTGGTCGGGGGCGTGCTTTATGCATTCTCCGAGCGCGTGCTTGGCCACGGCGCCGGTCCGGGGTCGGTTTATTCATGCTCGTTGGTCGCCGCGTCGATTGCGGTCGTGCTGATGTTCCGCTTGCCGCCTCAAGAAAAACCGCGTAGCAAACCTGCAGCGACACTTTCCACGGTTTTCGAAGGGTTTCGTTATATCTGGCGCGAAAAGCTGATCCTTGGCGCGATTTCATTGGATCTTTTCGCAGTGCTCCTGGGTGGCGCGGTGGCGCTGCTTCCTGTCTATGCTCGCGAAATTCTGCAAACCGGTCCGTGGGGGCTGGGAATCTTGCGCAGCGCGCCGGGCGTGGGCGCCGGAGTGATGGCCATTGCGATCGCGCATAATCCACTCAAGAAAAAAGCCGGCGCGACTATGCTCTGGTGCGTCGCGGGATTCGGATTGTGCACGGTGCTGTTTGGTGTTTCGCGGAGTTTTGCCATCTCACTGGGGGCGCTGTTTCTGGTTGGCGCCACCGACATGGTTAGCGTGATTGTGCGCGCCACGCTGATTCAAGTGGCCACGCCGGATGAAATGCGCGGCCGCGTCAACGCAGTAGACATGATTTTCATTGGCGCTTCCAATGAACTGGGGCAGTTTGAATCGGGAATCACTGCACAGTGGTTTGGTACGGTACCTGCGGTGATTCTTGGCGGGATCGGCGCCATCGTGGTGACTGGATTATGGGCCTGGATGTTCCCACAACTCCGAAAGGTAGATCAGCTCCCGCTCAAGGAGCTGTAGGTTCAGCGGCAGGCGCGGGAAGCGTTGTATGAGGACGGCTGGTTCTTGCTAGGTGAGTTTACCGCCGCGCAGAATGGTGAGTGCAGAATGAGCGGCTCCCAACAGCGGCGCGTCTTCGTCGAGCACCACCGCGATGGGGATGTTCGCCAGCAGGGGCGCGAGTTGGCCCTTATCGGCAAACGCAGTACAGAACGTGCTTTTCTGCAGCAGCGGAAGAATTTTTAGCGCAATGCCGCCCGCCAGGTACACGCCGCCGTAGGCGAGCACGCGCAGCGCGAGATTGCCGGACTCCGCGCCGAAGGCGTCGGTCCAAAAATCCAGCGTCTCCACGCAAGCAGAACAAGTGCCACTCAGCGCATTGCCGGTAATTTCCTGCGCGGATTCTCCGGCGGCTTTATCAAACGATTCGTGGCGCACGTCAGGTGATAAGAATTCGTGAATCGGACGGAAGCCGCGGCCGGAAAAAAGTTCTTCGCAAGAGACGCGCGCCAAGCGCTTTTTCAAAAACGTAAGGAAGGCGATTTCACGGTCGCTGCGCGGAGCAAAATCGGCGGAGCCGCCTTCGGAGGGAGCGGCCCGGTGACCGCGGCCATCCCAATACAACACGGCTTCGCCAAGTCCCGTGCCCGCGGCAATGACGGCGATGTTCTCTTCGGGATGGTCCACACCGCGGTTGAGATAGCACAAGGCTTCGGAATCGAGTTTTTGCAGGCCGCGCGCGGTGGCCACCAGATCGTTCATCAGGACCACGTGTTGGCGCGGAAGATTGAGACTAGCGGCGAGAGAGGAAGAATCAAGAATCCAGGGAATGTGCATTGCGTGCAAAACGCCATCCACGACAGTGCCGGGAACGCCGAAGCCGGCGGCCACGATTGCCGTTTGCGAGCCTGCCTGGCGCGCTTCGCGCGAAAAGGCTTCGACGAGCGCCTCAAAACTGGAGAAATCCCGGGTGGCGTAGCGTTTTCTAGCCACAATGGAAAGTTTTCCATTGCATTCGTCGTAGGCGACGAGATGAGACTTGGTTCCGCCGATGTCACCGGCAATCAGCATGGTTCGCGCCCGCCATATTCAGGATAGACGTTCCGGGGTGAAAAGCTGCGTCATTTCCAAGACGTGACGATAGTAGTCGCGTTGCGTGAGAGAGTATGCCGCTTCTTCGTCGATAATGAAGGTCACGTCGGGATGCATTTGAAGTGCAGAGGCACTGACGGAAGAAGTGATGGGCCCTTCGATGGCTTTGGCGATGGCGGCGGCTTTCGAACGACCGGAAGCAAGGAGCAGCACGCGGCGCGATTCGAGGATGGTGCCGATGCCCATGGTAATGGCGCACCTGGGCATCTCGGATTCGTTCGAAAAGACATGGCGGTTGTCTTCAATGGTTTCGCGGCTGAGGGCTTTCAGACGAGTGCGCGAAGCGAGGCTGGAAGTGGGTTCGTTGAAGCCGATGTGGCCGTTGCGGCCGATGCCCAGAATTTGGAGATCAATGCCGCCGGCCGCCTTGATGGACTGTTCGTAGCGCGCGCAATAGCCGTCGTAATCGCCCTGAATGGTGCCGTCTGGAATGTGCGCGCGGTGGGGTGGCAAATTCACCTGTGAAAAAAAGTTTTCCTGCATAAAGCAGTGGAAACTCTGCGGATGCCGGTGGGCAAGCCCGAGATATTCGTCGAGGTTGAAGCTGGTGGCGCGCGAAAAATCGAGCGTACCGGCTCGATGCAGCGCGACCAGCTCTTGGTACAAGCCGAGGGGCGTGCTGCCAGTGGCCAAGCCCAGCACTAGATCGGGTTTCGAGCGCACCGCGCCCGCGACGATTCGCGCGGCCTCACGGCTGACCTCTTGGTAATCGTTTTTCAAGACAACCAGCATTCGGAGTTTGTCTCCTTTGACACAATGCGCCCGCTTGAGACCGTGGCCGAGCCAACAACATCGGCGAAACAATCAGCGGAAGCGGCGAATCACAAAATTATGGCGGTCCGAGCGATAGATGCCCAGAACATAGATGATCGGCTTGCCCTTGGTGGAATAAATGACCTGGCGAATGCGAAGCAAGGGATCGCGTCGGGGCACGTTGAGCAACTCCGCGGTGCGCGGATCGGCGGCGGTGGCGTCAATTTCTTCGTCGGCATAACCAAGCCGGACATCGTAATTGCGTTCGAGGGTGGCAAAGAGGGAATCACGGCCCAGCGGCGCGTCCAGCAGGCCGGGGAAATCATCCGCCGAGAGGTAGCAGGTTTCCAAAGCGAAAGGCTCATCAGCCGCGTGGCGAAGCCGCTCCAGTTTGATCAGTTTATTCGTGGCAGCAAGAGAGAGGCGAGCGGCGGCGTCGGGTTCGTTATCGATCAGCTTGGCGAACAGAATCTTTGATGCGGCATTGAGGCTGCGCGCAGCCATCTGCTCGGTATAACTCATCAATTTGTTGAAATGAATTTTGGGAGAGGAGACGAACGTGCCAACGCCACGTTTGCGCTCAACCACGCCTTCGCGTTCCAGCGAAGCCAAGGCGTGGCGGGCGGTCATCAGGCTGACTTCATGGAGTTTGGCGAGGTCGCGCTCGGAACTGACCGGGTCGCCGGGACGCAGGTGGCCGGCATCGATGCGTTTACGAATGGCAAGCTGAATGCGCTGATAAGCGGGTAAGGCAAGGCGAGCTTTGCCGGGCATGCGGACACCTCATCCGTAAGATACAGAATCGACGAGAGAAAGCGGCTGGCGGTCGCACCCCTCTGGCGAAAACGAGTGGCGACCACGCGTCAGAAACCATCGAAAGAAACCGCGGAAGGCGCAGCTGTACAAGGGAACGCTCCTGCCGAACCGATGCGTAGGCCATGCGTGATATAGAGCGCACGACCTGTGTGCTATAGGCCGAACTGAGCCGCTCCGTCCAAAAGTCTTATAAAACATATTTTTTCTGTTGACAAGCCAGAATCTGTGCTATATAGCTTGCACCGTAAAGTCATATAGCTGAGCAGGGGTGCTCGGCATTTCTCGGTTTGAAAATGCGGCAGGGGCGCTTCCGGACACCGGAGGCTTCGGAATGGAGGTTAAAGATGGAAAAGGGGCTGTTTAGAAAATTGGGGTACGCGCTGCTGGCAGCGATGCTGCTGCTGGCCGCGGGAACAAACGTTTGGGCACAGGATGTGACGGCATCGATTACCGGAACGGTGACGGACTCAAGCGGCGCGGCGGTTGCGGGAGCAACCGTGACCGCGAAGTCTGTGGAACGCGGCACGATTTACACCGGGACCTCGAGCGAAGAGGGTTTCTATCGGATTACTCAGATCCCGGTCGGCAATTATGACCTGCGCGTAGAGAAAGACGGGTTTCAGACGGCTGTGCACGCGGCATTTACTTTGGTTCTGAATCAGATTGCACGCATCGATGTTCAGCTGAAAGTTGGACAAGTAACGCAGACCGTCGAAGTTGAGGGAACGGCTCCCATTCTGAAGACCGAGGCGACCTTGGTCGACACGATTATCGATTCCAAGACCAACGAAGCGCTGCCACTAGCCACGCGAAATTACGTGGAGTTGACGTTGCTTTCGCCCGGGGCCGTACATCCGGACCCTGCGACCTTCAACAACGGGGATAACGTGCAGAGTGGCGCGCGACCATTCATCAACGGGAATCGCGAGCAGGCAAACAACTTCCTGCTCGACGGTTTGGACAACAATCAGGTATCCGACAATCTTCTTGGCTACACTCCTTCGCCCGACGCGATTCAAGAATTTAACCTGATCAGCAACAACGCACCCGCCGAATTCGGGAATTTCATGGGTGGAATCGTCAGCGCGACGATCAAGTCCGGAACCAACAGCTTCCACGGCGCGATTTGGGAGTTTTTCCGCAACGACAAGCTGAACGCCAATCAGTGGGAAAACAAGATCAATCCGACTCAGGAAATAGCACGACCGGCGCTTCGCTGGAATATGTTCGGCGGGACGCTCGGCGGCCCGGTAATCAAGAACAAGTTATTTTTCTTTGTGGATTACCAGGGACAGCGGTTCGACCATCCACCCACAGGCAGTTTTATCTCGGTTTTCACCGACGCCGAAAAGCAGGGCAACTTTTCCGCGCTGCTAAATGCAGCCACACCGATTCAGCTGTATAACCCTTGCCAAGGGACTACCGGACAGAACGGTACGCCTTGCGTTGCAGCGACAACCCGGACGCCGTTTCCCGGCAATATCATTCCTGCCAGCATGATTAGTCCCGTGGCATCGGCGCTGTTCGCGTCTCCACTGTACCCACAAGCCATCAGCGACAACCTCACCAATAATGCGCTTCAACTGAAAGGTAACGCCTACAATACTGACCAAGGCGATATAAAGGTCGACTACCGCCCCTCGGACAAGGACGGAATCTCGGGCCGATTTACTCGGTCCTTCCAGATTGATCCTGCCACGAACTCGCAGTTGCTCTTGGCCAATGGCCAAGCGACGGCGCCTATCTGGAGCGCGGTGGGCGATTGGACCCGCTCCATTCACAGCAACCTGGTGAACGACGTCCGCTTCGGTTGGAATCACATCGTGCTTGACACTGGCTCGACGTGGGATAGCTCGGTCGGCGCGTTCGGCGAGTCGATCGGGATCCAAAATTCCAATCCGGGAGGAGTTGCCGGATTGCTGGGTCTTGATTTTGGAGGCGGCACGCCTACCAGCCCCGGTAACGGAACGCTCACGAACATCGGCAACAGCCTGGTCACACAGAGCTTTAATAGCACCGTGTACCAAGCTGATGACTCGCTCACCTGGATCCGCGGCCGTCACACGCTGAAGTTCGGCGGCGAGTACATGTATAACCGAATCAAGGTGTTCTACTCCGGAAACAGTGGAGAGCTGGGCGGAATGGTGTTTGGTCCGAATTTCACCTCCTCGTCTGCTCTTAACCCGCTCGCGAATTCCGGTGAAGGCATGGCCGATTTCTTCCTCGGATTGCCGACCGCTTTCGGTCGCGGCCTGAGCAGCGGCGGCTGGACCCAAACTTCCAACGTCTTTTCTGCATACGGGCAAGATACTTGGCGTGTTACGGACCGTCTGACCTTGACCTTGGGGCTGCGCTACGAGATTCATACGCCTTGGGTCGAATCAAACAACCAAGAGACCAACTTCAATCCGACGACCGGACAGATCGAATTTGCGGGTCAGGATGGAGCCAGCCGTGCACTTTACGACGGCGTGTATGGTGGAAAAGCCTTCCAGCCACGCCTCGGATTCGCGTGGACGCCCGGTCGGTTTAACGGCCGGACGGTTTTCCGTGGAGCCTTCACGGTTTCGTCCTATCTTGAGGGAACCGGCACCAACCTTCGACTGCCCATCAACCCGCCGTTTAATGGAGGGGCGGCGAGCGGCGAATTCCAGACGCAATATCTGCTGCAACCGCTGCCGGGAAGCACCGCGTCGGACGGCATCATTGCTCCGGCTTCGAGCCCGGGCATTTCATGTCCTAACCTCAGCTGCTTTCAAGGACAGATCTTCCGGCTCTGGGATAAGAACGTGCAACCCGCGCTCGACGATCAGTGGAACCTGACCGTCCAGCAGCAGCTCGGACAGAAAACGACCTTTCAACTGGGCTATGTGGGACAGACCGCCTATCACCTGATGGTGCCGTTCTTCTATGGACAGCCGGTGGCACAGCCGGCCAGTTCTTGTGGAACGCCTCCTTGCACATCGCCGAGTCCGTTCTTCGCCAATGGCGACGGTCCGCAGCTGCTGTCGGAGATCAGCACGGTGTCCGGCACGCAGTCGAATGGCCGGATGATGTACAACGCGCTGCAAGCCGTATTGCAGAGGAGCGAGAGCAAAGGCCTTCAGTATCAAGTGGCCTACACGTTCTCGAAGTGCATGTCCAACAACACCGGCTACTACGGCACCTGGTCACCGCAGAGAGCATCTGCTACTGCTTCACCTTATTGGCAGAACATCTACGACCCAGCGGCGGAATGGGCGCCCTGTTATTACGATGACACGCACAACCTGACTTCCTATGCGGTCTATGAGCTGCCGTTTGGGAAGGGCAAGCGGTTTGGCAACAACATGGGCAAGGCGCTCGATACCGTGGTGGGCGGCTGGACGGTCAGTCCGATCTTGACGCTGCACACTGGTTTCCCGCTCGCGCTCTACAACAATGGCAGCGACCAGACCGGCACCAACTCTCGCGGCCTGCGCCCAGACTGCAATGGCACGAACAACGTATTCGGCCGGCGTGCTGCTACAGCAGCTCAGGGCGGCGGTTATCAGTGGTTTGATCCAAGCAACTATACCAACGCGGCCGGATTCGGCACCTGCGCCCCTCAACTCGGTGGTTTGCGAGGCCCCGGTTTGTACAACTGGGATATCAGCCTGCAGAAAAACTTCCAGCTAACCGAACGATTCAGGCTGCAGTTCCGCAGCGATTTTCTGAATGCCTTCAATCGTGTCAATCTCGCGGTGCCCAACACGACGGTAGAAACGAATACCACCGGCGTGATCCAACTGTCGCAACCTGCAAGAAACATCCAGTTTGCGTTGAAGTTGTACTACTAGTCCCCCGGTGAAGTACGATGGGGCAGGCGACTACACCCCCGCCTGCCCCATTTTTTATTGGCAGGTAAACGCCGCCTCCGCGTATGACGAAAAAAAATCGGCAGATTGTGATTGCGGTCCTGGCGCTGACCGTCGTGACCCTGCCCCCGGCAGGAATCGCTCAACAGCCAAACCCGCCGAAGGTTGGGCCAGCCGGATTGACTGCACAGGGGGCGATCGCAGCCGCCGAACAAGGCCATTGTAAGGATGCTCTGCCCACTCTCAGAAAAGCTCTCACCACTTCTCCGTCCAAGGACGAGAGGAAAAAAGCAGGGGTGCTGGGCGTGCGCTGCGCGATCGGAATGGACGATCGCGTGATGGCGGGAGAATTTCTGGGGCAGCTAGGAAAACAGTTCCCGAACGATTCGGATGTGTTGTACGTAGTGGCCCACGCTTACTCTGATCTCTCGATGCGTGCCGCCGGCGAACTGGCGGAGAAAGCGCCACAGTCGGTCGAAGCACGAAGAATGAATGCCGAAGCATTGGAAGTTCAAGGAAAGTGGGACGAGGCTGCGAAGCAGTACGAAGAGATCCTGGCCCAGAATCCCAAGCTTCCGGGCATTCACTATCTCATTGGGCGAATCCTTCTTTCGAAGCCCGATCCTGATCCGGCCCGTATCGCAAGCGCCAAGCAAGAATTTATTCAGGAGCTGGAAATCGATCCCAAGAACCCGGGCGCAGAATATGTGCTGGGCGTGCTGGCCCGCCAAGACTCGGACTGGGAACAAGCGGCAACGCATTTCTCACGCGCGGCGAAACTGGACGCAAGTTTTGGGGATGCATTCTGGGGTTGGGGGGTCTCGTTGGTGTCGGCGAAGCGATACGAAGAAGCGATCGCGCCACTGCAAGCGGCGGTGCGCTTGCAGCCGGGGAATCCTTCGGCGCACTACAATCTGGGGATGGCGCTGAGCCGAAGCGGGCGGGCGGAGGAAGCGCAAAAGGAGTTTGCCATCCAGAAAGAAATTATCGCGCGGCTGGACGAAAAGAAGAACGCCCGCACGGAAGCACCGAAACCGGAGTGAGTATAAGAAGTCAGCTTCGCCAAGTGTTACGACTTCTTTTTGTCGAGTGAATCGAAAACTTCTTCCGCGGCATGAAATGCGGAATTAGCGGCTGGGACTCCACAATAGATCGCCGCTTGCAAAAGCAACTCCTGAATTTCGTCGCGTGAAACGCCAATGGAAAGCGCCGCTTTGACGTGCATGCGGAATTCTTCGCCGCGATTGAGCGCCACCAGCATGGAAAGTGTGAGCAGGCTGCGTGTTTTCTTGGGCAGGCCGGGACGGCTCCAGATTTCGCCCCAGGCGTAACGCGTGATCAGATCCTGAAATGGTTCGTTGAACTTGGAGCGGTGCTTTAGCGTGCGGTCCACGTGGGCGTCGCCCAGCACCGAGCGGCGAGTCTTCATTCCTTCGTCGTAGCGCTTTCCTTCGTTCATGATTCCTCCAAGCTTGCGCAACGTCAGGCGGTGAGAAAAGAAAGAACCGCCTCGTTGAACTGCGCTGGGTCTTCGATGTTGGATAGGTGCGAGGTGTTGAGCTCGATATAGCGCGCGCCGTGAATGCTTGCGGCCAGGAAGCGGCCGTCGGCAGGAGTGGCCGCGGGATCGTGAGTGCCGGAGATGACCAGGGTTTGCGTGCGGACCAGGCTTACGCTTTCGCGGAAATCGAAATCGCGAACGGCCGTACAGCCACCGACATAACCTTGCGGATCTAGCGCCTCAAGGATCCGAATGGCGGAGGCGACTTTGTCGGGAGAAGTCTGCTGAAAGGCCGGAGTAAACCAGCGAGCTGTGACCGCGCCGGCGACTTCCTTCATACCCTTGGATTGAACGGTTTGGATGCGGGTGTTCCAGAATTCCGGTGTGCCGATTTTTACCGCGGTGTTGCAGAGGACCAGCTGGCCGAGACGCTGCGGTGCTTGCAGAGCGATCGCCATGCCGATCATGCCGCCGATGGAGAGACCACAAAAATGGAAGCGGGCGATGTTGAGCGAATCGGCGAGGGCGAGAATATCGAGCGCCAGGTCGGAAACGGCGTAGGGGGGAGGCGGCGCCGACGATTGTCCGTGGCCGCGCATGTCGTACCGCAGCACACGAAACTCTGTTTCCAAGGTGGGGGCTTGGGCGTCCCACATGGAAAAGTTGGAGCCAAGCGAGTTAGAAAGAATCAGCACGGGAGCCGCGGGCGGACCCGAGAGAGCGTAGTGGAGGCGGAGGTTCGGCAGATCGGCGAAAGGCATGGCTTATCCGGTAGCTCTGGATTTACTGGTGGACCGTGGCTCTAATTTTGCAGCGGAAAGGACGGATTCAATAAAAGATTCAGCCGAGCCGAGATAGTTGGCCGGCTCGAAGAGCTGCGCGAGCGATTGGGCGCTGAGAATGGCGGTGACCTCAGAGTTGGCGGAAAGCACGTGCTGCAGATGGCGGCGTTCGGATTGGGCCTGACGGCAGGCTTTTTCGACAAGTTTGTGGGCGGACGCGCGATTCAGTCTTTCGCTGAGAGCGAGCGTGATGGCTTCGGCATAGATGAGGCCATTTGTGAGTTCAAGGTTGGCGCGCATCTTGTCGGTGTTGACGAGGATGCGTGGAAGCAGGGCGGCCAGTTGGTTTGACGCACCGGCGGTGAGCCGAATGACTTCGGGCAGGGTCTCCCATTCCGACTGCCAGGGGCCGAGACTGCGGTGATATTCGCCGGAAAGGCCGGAAAGGACGGTGGCGACAATCGCCGGGACACGCGAAGTTGAGGCCAGAATGGCGGCACAGGCTACGGGATTCTGCTTGTGCGGCATGGTGGAGGAACCACCGCGACCGGGGGAACTCGGTTCGGCGAGCTCAGCGATTTCCGTTTGCATGTAGAGAGAAAGATCGCGAGCGATCTTGGCGAACGTGCCGGAGAGGATGCCGTAAGCGGTAGCCACTTCGGCGATGCGTTCGCGCTGTGCATGCCACGGGATGCGGGGCATGGGGAGAGTGAGCTCTTGCGCAAGCAAGGACGCAACAAGTGTCCCGCGATCGCGCAGAGCGGCCAGCGTGCCTGCAGCGCCACCGAACTGTAGCACCAGCGAGTGTTCGAGTAGAGTATCCAGGCGCGCGCGATGGCGAAGGCAGGCGTCGAGCCACCCGGCGGTGATGAAGCCGAAGGTCGTGGGCAGTGCATGCTGCAGCCAGGTGCGAGCGACCAGCAAAGTCTTGCGGTGCGCAGAAGTGAGTTCGGAAAGGGAAGCGACGATGTGTTCGAGATCCACTTGAACGGCTCGGATGGCGTGGCGCAATTGCAGGACTAGACCGGTGTCGAGGGCGTCCTGACTGGTAGCGCCGTAGTGAACGTAGCGCGAGGCATCGGGAGAGGTGCGCGCGACGATAGCGGTGAGCTGCTTCAATAGCGGGATAGCCAGATTTCCGGCCGACGGCATGGCCTGTGCGAGCACGGGCAAGTCAAAGAGTTCCGCGCGGCATGAAGAAGCAATCGTAGCGGCGAAAGTATCGGGGATGAGGCCGGCGCGAGCCTGCGCGCGAGCCAGAGCGGCTTCAAAATCGAGAATCGACTGGACGGCGGCGGTGTCGGTGAAGAAAGGCTCTACGGCAGGCGAGCGAAAGAAGCCATCCAGAAGTTGCATGGCTAGAGTGTAAATGGGAAGCCCATGTAAGAAAAACGGATTCCGTGCCATGGTGGCGATACGGTAGACTCCACGAGATTGCGAGGAGCGAAAAACCATGCTGAGCAACCGCAAGGAGATTCACGTGGAGTGGGGCGATTGTGATCCCGCGGGGATTGTTTACTTCCCACGCTTTTTTGAATATTTCGACGCGTGCACCAACGCGCTTTTTGAGAAAGCGGGACTTCGCAAAGCGGAGATGCTGAAGCAGTATGGACTGGTAGGGATTCCGCTGGTGGAAGCGGCCGCGCAATTTTATGCGCCGGCGTCGTTCGGCGACACCGTGACGGTGGAGAGCCGCATCGTGGAATGGGGCCAGAGCAGTTTTCGCGTCGAGCATAGGTTATATAAAGGCAGCCTGCTAGGTGCCGAAGGACGCGAAAAGCGTGTGTGGACGGTGCGCGACGCCAAGTCGGCAAAAGGCATGAGAGGCGAGACCATTCCCGCAGAAGTGAAAACACGGTTTGAGAACTGAGCCCGGGCGGCGTCCAGCCCTGGGTTTACCTCCCCGGGGTCCGAACTGCGGCTAGTTCCTTCCACGGATTGCAGCGCCGGCGGTCGAGAAATGACCAAATGTCTGGCTTTGGTCGACGTCTACGTCGACATCGCTGCGGCGCGAAGCGGACACTGGTTAACGGCTACGCTTCCTAAAAGAAGGTCCAAGGCAGATCTAGCCATAAACGAAACGGCAGCACCAAACCTCTTACTTCTTTGGCGGTAAGCGCTCCTCAATCGCCTTGAGCCGCTCGCTCATTTCCAGCATCAGCTTCTCGACTCGCTCGAGCCGTTTTGCTACATCCTGTTCGCCTTTGCCGCCTTCGCTGTCTTCAGCGGTTTCACCCTTCTTGCCCGTGCCGCGTTTCAATCGGGCGATTTGTCCCTTGATCATCGGGGCCATTTCGATGCTCAGGTCGTTGCTCTTGAGCAACGCTTCCAGTGCCGGAATCGCCGCAGCGTCGCCGCGTTCGCCCAGCGCAAAAATCGTCGCGAAGCGAATCGGCGCACGCGGTTCGGGCAGATAGGATGCGATCTGCTGAGTGATTTCCTTGTCGTCCTTTTTCAGGCGGGCGAGGCTGGAGATGGCGGCTTGCCGGGTTTCGACCGGTTTTCCCGGTACCGCCCAGTCCTTAAGCGTCGGCACGGCCTGGTCATCGCCCAAAGGTCCCATCGCACGCAGCGCCGCATTGCGCAAGAAATTGTCCGGTGAATCGCCCGCGACCGCGGTATTCAGAGTTGCCAGCGCATTTGGCGCTTTCAGTTTTCCGAGGGCTTGCAGCGCTGCTCCGCGCGTACGGAACGATTTGTCGCCCTGGGCCAACGCGTCCAGTTTCGCCGCAACGTCGGCGTTGTCCTTGAAATTGCCGAGAGCCGCCGCGATGCGGTTGCGCACCCAAGGTTCGGTCGCGCTGTTTAGCCCCTCTAACAACTGTTTCGCGGCGGCAGGAGTCCCGCGCTCGCCCAGGGTGTCCGCCGCAACGGCCCGGGCGCCCCAAGCTTTGTCGCTGCGCAGCGCATCGCCCAACGCCGCTTCGACCTCCGGGTTGCCCTTGATTTTTCCGAGCGCCTGCACGGCGTCCGCGCGATCCGCGAATTCGCTGGCGTTCTTTGCCTGGTACAACCATTCCTTCACGTCCTTGTGGAACTCCGCGGTTTTCAGGACGTGGCCGCCCTTGTCGAACAGCACCATGATCGGCGCGCTGGTGGCTGGAAAAGCGAATGCTTCTTCGGGTTTCGACACGGTAATCGGATAGGTCTTGGTGCCGCCGGCGGTGGTGACCTCGACGTCGACGGGAACACGGAAAATTCCCACGCGGCCTTCCACTTTCTGTGTCTGCTTTACCTTAAGCGCGACTTGATGCTTCGATTCGTCGTAGGTGTAACTCAGGTCGAATTTGGGAGCGCCGGCTCCGTATACCCACTGCGTGAAGAACTGATCCACGTTGACGTGGGTCTCCTCTTCGATGGCCTTGACCAGATCCGCGGTAACGACGTTCTTGCCGCGATTCACTTCCAGGTAGTGCTTCAGTCCGCGGTAAAACGCCTCGTTGCCGAGCTGGTGGCGCAGCATATACAGAACGCTTCCACCTTTGCCATAGGCGTTTCCGTCGAACTCGCTCGAATCGTCGAAATCGTGGCGCACGATGGGCTTCAGCCATAGGTTGGATTGTTCGAACCAGTCCTGAAAGTTGCTCCAACGTTCGTATTCTGATTGCTCTTTCGGAAAGTAGTGCTCGCTCCACAGGTATTCCATGAACGTGGCAAAACCTTCGTTCAGCCAGATGTTGCCCCAATCCTTGCAAGTTACCAGATCGCCGAACCACTGATGGCCAAGCTCGTGCGAAATCAGCGGATCCTGTCCAGTCGTGTACTCCGGCGCGATTTGCGGATGCACGAGGGAGCTGCTGGTATTGGTGGTGGCGCTGGAATTTTCCATGCCGCCGGCGACGAAATCATCCACCATTGCTTGCGCGTATTTCTCCCACGGATAGTCCACGCCAATGGTTTTGCTGAAGTACTCCATCATCTGCGGAGTGCGGCCATAGCTAATCTTCAAGCGGTCGCCGCGGCCCTTGGGCGCGTAGTAGGTGACCGGTTTACCGCGCCAGGTGTCTTTGACTTCATCGAATTCGCCGGCTACGACGGTAATCAGGTAGGTGGAGCTTGCCAGAGTTTCCTGCCAACTCCAGGTTTTCATGCCATTTCCGGCGTCTTTTACGCTGACCAATTTTCCGTTGGCGACGGTGATCCATGCCGCGGGAACGGTGAGAATCGTTTCCGTGGTGAGGCGGTCGTTCGGATAGTCGTAGGTCGGCAAATAGTAGCGGGTGTCTTCGGATTCGCCTTGTGTCCAGACTTGCTTGGGCCGGTTGGGGTAATCCTTGTCCGGCAGGATGAAGTAGGCCCCTTTGCTGGTCTGGCCTTGGTATTTGATTTCGACTTCAAATTTGTCGCCGGGCTTGGCGGGACTGGGAAGCGGGATGATCAGCTTGTCGTCCTTGCTCTCGAACTTGGCGGAGGACTTGTTGAGCAGCACGCTCTGAATCGTGAGGCCGACGGAATCAAACCAAATCTGGTTGGTGTCTTTCAAGATGGACAGCGTGTGCGTGACGTCGCCGATTACCTTCTTCTGGTCGACATCGAACTTCAAGACGATTTTGGAATGCTGCAAATCGTAATCGCGGCTGCGCGCAAATGGTTCATCGGCTCGCGCCACTCCGGCGGAGAACACTGCGGCGAGAAGCAAAGTCGAGAGCGAACGACCCAGGCCCAAAACGCACTTCCACAGACATGTTCTCAAAGGTTCCTCTCTTAGCTCAGGTTATGAAATGGAATCAGATCAAACTGCTTGTCGAACCGTATGACCCACATCGTCCAGTACCTGCATGGCTTGTAATAAGTCCTTTTCCGAGACCAACAGGTAGTCGGTGTCATAAGTTGAGACCGCAAAGATACTGATCTCCGCTTTGGCCAGTGGTCCCGCGACCGAGGCCAGCACGCCGGTCAACGTAAAGGCCAAGGTACCTTCGATTTGCAGCAGCCGGCGCTCGCGTTCCGCGTGAGCCGACTCGGGCACCCGCACGTCTTCGCAGACGACCGACAGCTCAAGCGCGGTTCGCGTCACCGACACAAACCCGGCGCCCACTGCCCACGCAGGAACCGTAGCGTCCGGCTCCAATCTGCAAATCGCATAGCGTTCGGGATGGACCGTAATGGTCAGCTGATGACTCATCGGCCGCTAGGTTACGAGGTCCCGGATTTCCGGATGACTCGCAACTCCTCCGTGGAACTGAGGTTAGTCCGAATAGCGCAGTGCGCTTTCCGACGCCAGAGTTGCGACCGTAACGGCTCCAGACCGACCCCGATCGCTTTGCTTACGGAGCCTACCCGCTTTTCAGAGACGGTACAAGAGCTGCCCTCCAGAGGCCCTGGCCAACCGGCAATTAGACGGGCCTTAGAGGAAGTTGGTATCACCTACAACCGACAGACTTTTTAATCGCACCATCGTCTAACCCTGCAGGGATACGGAACCTTTCGTAGCGAACCGCCGTATCTAGAGGTGTGGTAGAGGTAAGCGCTCGAGGGGGCCTCGATATGTCCAGCAGTACGAACGGTTTAGCGACCAACGGGAAAAACGGGAAGAAGCGGCGCCGACGGATCATCTGGGGTTCTGTCGCACTTGTGGTGCTTCTGGGTGCCGGCTTTGGCGTGAAGGCCGCGCTCAGCCCGAACCACGAAATTGACCCGTCGAAGCTGGCCAATGTGGAGAAGGGCGACTTGGCGCGAGTCGTGGTGGCCACCGGAAAGATTCAACCACTATCGAAGGCGGAGATAAAGTCCAAGGCCAGCGGTATTGTGAAAAAGATTTATGTGGACTACGGCGACCGCGTGAAGTCCGGGCAGGTGTTGGCGGAGCTCGATAAGGTACAGCTGGAAGCGGCCGTGCGCGCCGCGCGGGCAAACATGGAAGCGGCCGAAGCGGCGTTGCTCTCCTCGCAGGCGACGCTCGAGCGGAACAAAGTGGACGCGGAAGGACCGGATGTGCCGTTTTTGAAGCTGAACATGGACCGTGCACAGCAGATGCTTAGAGACGGAGTGATGTCCAAGAGCGTGGTGGAAGACGCCGAGAAGAATTATCAACTGGCGCTGAACAAGCAGATGAGCGCCCAGCGGAATCTGGCGGTGTCGAAGGCGGAAATTTCCAAGGCGCAGGCGCAAGCCGCTCAGGCGAAGGCCGCGCTGGACAATGCCGAAGAGGACTTGCGGAATTCCACAATCATCAGCCCCATCGACGGATTGGTGCTTTCGCGCGACGTGAACGTCGGCGATGCGGTGAGCTCGATCCTGGTGTTGGGTTCGCAAGCGACGCCGATCATGACGCTGGGCGATGTGAGCGAAGTATACGTGCAAGGCAAAGTGGACGAAGCGGACATCGGCAAGGTGTATTTGAACCAGCCAGCGCGCATCGTGGTGGAATCGTTCAAAGACAAGAAGTTTGAGGGCAAGGTGACCAAGATTTCGCCGCTAGGGAAGGAGAAAGACAACGTTACGACATTTGAGGTGCGCGTTTCGATTTCGAATTTCAGTGGAGAACTGAAGGCGAGCATGAGCGCCAACGCGGAAATTCTGCTGGAAGAAAAGAAAAACGTTCTGATGGCGCCCGAAGCGGCGATGATCTACGACAAAGACCGCAACGCGCAGGTGGAAATCCCGGACGCCAAGGGACCCAACGGAAAGAAGAAGGTCAGTGTGAAGCTGGGGATCTCGAACGGCGTGAAAACCGAGATCTTGGCCGGGTTGAACGAAAAACAGCAAGTCGTTCTGCAATAGGATTGGGAGCGAAACGTGTCCTTTCAAGACCTGCTGCGTGACACGCTGGTGACCCTGTGGGCGCAAAAGCGCCGCACACTGCTGACTATGTTCGGGATCGCTTGGGGAATCATTTCCATCACCGTAATGGTGGCGGCGGGCGAGGGCCTGGGTGACGGAATCCAGAAAAATCAAGAAACGTTCGGGAAAGACGTGATGATCGTGTTTTCCGGGCGGACCAGCATGCAAGCGGGCGGCGCGCGCGCCGGACGGATGGTGCGCTGGTTGGAAGATGACTATATCCCGGTCGCCGCCGAATCTCCCGCGTGCAGATACGTGATGCCGGAACTTGGCAACGACGTGCAAGGCCGCAGTTTGTTCAACAGTGGAACGATTCCGGTGGTGGGAGCTTTGCCGCCGTTCAGCGAAATCCGCAGCGTCAAGCCGGCACAAGGGCGTTTTTACAACAACGAGGACAACGAGAATGCACGCAACGTCGCGTTTTTGGGCAGCGACGTAAAAAAGCAGCTTTTTGCGGACCGTGAGGCCATGGGGCAGACCGTTTGGTTGAACGGGATTCCGTACACCGTTATTGGAGTGATGAAGGCGAAAGACCAGAACTCGAGCTACGACGGGTTTGATACGCGCAAGATTTTTATTCCCTTTAATTCGATGAAGCGCGATTTCCCGAACAAGCCGCCGGCCGTGGAACACTCGGTGGATCGGCTCCTGGTCGCGCCGTGGTCGGTCGATACCCACAAGGACTGCGTGCGGCAATTGCGCCGGACCCTGGCGCGCTTACACAACTTTGATCCCCGCGATGAAGAGGCTGCGAGCATCTGGGACACAGTGAAGAATGCGCAAGCCAACCGGATGATTATCGTAGGCATGGAAATGTTCATGGGCGCGGTGGGAATCGCGACACTATTTCTCGGCGGGCTGAGCGTAATGAACGTGATGCTGGTCAGCGTGCGGGAACGGACTCGAGAAATCGGCGTTCGCATGGCGTTGGGAGCAACGCGGAAATCCATCTTGCGGCAATTCTTTATGGAGACAATTTTTGTGGTCGCGATCAGCGGCGGCGCCGGCTTGATCATCTCTTATGGATTTTGCGCGTTGGTGAATCTCGCGCCCATGCCGCCATTCTTCACAGGGATGCTGACCAGCTGGAAGATTGCGGCAATGTCCGTGCTTTTGCTCGGTCTGATCTCCGTTCTTTCCGCTTTGTATCCTGCAAATCGGGCTGCATCGGTGGATCCAATCGAAGCGCTCCGTTTTGAGGCGGGTGGGTGAGCCATGTTCACTGAAATCTTCAAGCAGGCTTGGACCGCGCTCGGACGGAATCCGGTGAGGAGCTTTCTCACCATGTCGGGCATTGCCTGGGGCATCGTTGCGGTGACGCTGCTGCTGAGCTACGGCTCCGGATTTCGCGGCGTGCTGATGTACACCTTTGAAGTGTTTGGCAAAGGCGCGGTGATAGCGTGGCCGGGAACGACGAGCGAGCAGGCGGGCGGAGAACGCGCCGGCAAACCGGTACGATTCGAAGCAGAAGACGCGGAATGGGTGAAAGCGCAATCTCCGCTGATTCGCCGCGTGACCCGCGAAACGGTGCGGTTCCAGAGCGTTTCGCACAACGAGCGCTACAAGGATTCTGCGGTTCGTGGGATTTATCCCGAGTATGGCGAGATGCGCAATGAAGTCCCAAGCGACGGACGGTGGATTTCGCCGGAGGACTTGGCGGAACGCCGGCGCGTGGTGTTTCTCGGATCGGAATTGCGCAAGAAATTGTTCAGCGGCGAACCGGCCATCGGCCAAATGGTGCGCATTAAGGGCGTGCCGTTTACGGTCATCGGCTCAATGGATCGGAAGTTTTCCGACAGCTGCTATTTCAACTGCGACGACGAATCGGCATTTATCCCTTACACGGCAGCCGGCGATTTGTGGGACACGAAATATTCAAGCGTAATGGTATGGGAACCCGTGGCGCCCGGATTTGAAGCCGCCGCTATGACGCAATTCCGCACGGCGATTGCGAACCGGCAACGATTTTCGCCCTCCGACAAGCGCGCCATCACGATGTTTGGCCGCGAGGAGTTCAAGCCGATCATGGAAGGCATCACCATAGGAATCGAAGCCCTGCTGTTTCTGATCGGTGCCATGACGCTTGGAATCGGTGGCGTTGGCGTGATGAACATCATGCTGGTGTCGGTTGAAGAGCGGGTGCGCGAAATCGGGCTGCGCCGGGCGCTGGGCGCGCGGAAGAAGCACATTCGCTGGCAATTTCTGCTGGAAGCGCTGGTGATGACGATTGCAGCGGGGGCCATTGGGATGCTGCTGTCGTGGGGTTTGACCTCTGCGATCGGGACGCTGCCGTTCCTGGGGCCTGCCTACGAGGACGAATCCGGCAAGGTGGATATTCATCTGACGCTGTCGTTTATGACCATGTTCCTGTCCACGATGATTCTGATCGTGGTGGGAGTGATCAGCGGCTGGCTGCCGGCGATGCAAGCAGCGAAGCTCGATCCAGTGGAAGCGCTGCGCTACGAGTGAGTTCGTGTCGGGCGGCTAGGTCGGAAATTTCGCATTTGACTCCAAACTACAGCAACACGCTGAGCAAAGCAGTCCGAATTCGTTTCTATACAGGATTTCGGCGTAGGCAATCGCGGGATCGATGACCTCGAGAATTAACATCCCCTCGATCGGTTCGAGCTCGATGCATTCATGGCTGGGTCCGTAAGGGCCGTGAGTCTGTGGCTGGGTGTAAAACGCCGCGCAGAAATCGTCTCCACATCTGCAGCGGTCAACGATTTCTAGGGAGGGAACCTGGGCGGCCAAATTGTCCCGGTTTTCTTTTGCAAGCAAATCCTGAAGTTCGACGGCAAGCGCCCGAATTGCTTTGCTGAGCGGCAGCGTCCTTGTCCGAAACATTCCACTTTCCTGCTCATAATAGAGAACGGCAGCCTTTCAACACTCGATCACATTCAAAGCCAGACCGCCCAGGGAAGTTTCTTTGTAGCGTGACTGCATGTCGAGGCCAGTCTCGTACATGGTTTTGATGACTTGATCGAGTGAGACTTTGTGTTCGCTCCCTTCGCGGAGCGCGATGCGGCTGGCGTTGATGGCTTTGACGGCGCCGATGGCGTTGCGTTCGATGCAGGGAATCTGGACCAGCCCGCCGATGGGATCGCAGGTCATGCCGAGGTTGTGTTCCATGCCGATTTCCGCGGCGTATTCGATTTGCCCGTTGGCGCCGTTTTGCGCGGCGACCAGGCCGCCGGCGGCCATGGAGCACGCGACGCCAACTTCGCCCTGGCAGCCGACTTCCGCGCCGGAGATGGAAGCATTTTCCTTGTAGAGGACGCCGATAACGCTGGCGGTGAGGAAGTAGCGCAGCAAACCTGCTTCATCGGCTCCGGGAATGTAGCGGATGTAATATTGCGCGACGGCGGGAATGATACCGGCGGCTCCGTTGGTGGGAGCCGTGACCACGCGGCCGCCTGCGGCATTTTCCTCGTTGACCGCCATGGCCCACACGTTGACCCAATCCATGGGAGCGAGCGGATCGCCGCTGCCGGCTTCGCCGAGTTTCTTGGCCAGCCGTTGCGCCCGGCGTCGAACCTGCAAACCGCCGGGCAGGATTCCTTCGGTAGCGAGGCCGCGTTCGATCGACTCCTGCATGGTTTTCCAGATTCGCTGGACGTAAGCGCGCACCTCGGCTTCTGAATGCCAGGCCTTTTCGTTTTCAAGTCCCATTTGCCAGATCGCCAGGCGATGCCGTTCGCCGAGAGCCAGGAGTTCGTCTGCGCTGGCAAACGGATGTTTCACATCAGCTTTCGCATTGGCGGTACTTGCTTCGCCTTCGCGGACGACAAATCCGCCGCCGATCGAAAAATACGTTTGCGCCGCGAGTTGTAGGCCGGAAGCGTCGAAAGCGCAGAAGCGCATGCCGTTCGGATGAAAGGGAAGCGTCTGGTCTTTGTGGAAGAGCAAATCGCGAGGCTCGTCGAACGCGATCGAGTGGGCGCCGGCAAGCGCCAAAGTTTTTGCGGAGCGAACGGCGATGAGTTTTGGTTCGATGGCTTCGGGCGCAATCTGGTCGGGGAGTTCGCCACTGAGGCCAAGCACAATGGCGCGATCGGTGCCGTGCCCGTGTCCGGTTAGCGCAAGCGAGCCATAAAGATGAGCTTCCACTCGAGCCGTATGGTGCAGCAGTCCGGAATCGCGCAGGCCGGTGGCAAACGCCGCCGCAGCGCGCATAGGGCCGACCGTGTGGGAACTCGACGGGCCGATGCCGATCTTGAAGATTTCGAAGAGGCTGGTTTTCACAGAAGCACTTACCCAACTATGATGCTACGCCCGTGTCCCGTCTGGCGAAAGCGCCAGAAAAACGCAGGTGCTAAGTTTTCCCTGCGTGGGCTGGCCTAGGGGCTACTTTTCTTTCAACAGGGCGTCGAAGTAGGCAAGCATTTCAGGCGAGTCCCACTGCTGAGCGCTAACCAGCTTGCGCGCAATCTTGCCGCGGCGGTTGATCACGTAGGTTTCCGGAATGAGCGAGGTGCCGTAATCTAGCGCAATCTTCGATTTGCCGTCCTGCAGGTTCGGGTCGCGCCATGTCGGGTAGGGCACGCCGAAGTTCGTCAGAAATTTCTCGTAGCCGGTGGGTTCGGGATCGAGGCTGACACCGAGAATAGTGCCGCCCCGCGGTGCCAGATAGCGCTGCAAGCGATTGAGCGACGGCGCTTCTTC
>Ga0157376_10000208_pt1 | contig 40864 bp, 54 predicted proteins | sample M45metaG_FD_121801 | JGI IMG/M metagenome (GOLD analysis project Ga0157376, IMG submission 121801) | Miscanthus rhizosphere microbial communities from Kellogg Biological Station, Michigan, USA - M4-5 metaG | ecosystem: Host-associated > Plants > Roots > Rhizosphere > Soil | place: USA: Michigan...
GCCAAGGGCATCTATCCGGGTTCGCTGTGGGCCGGTTCTGGGGCGCTCAATGGTCGCAATGACACCACCACCACCGGCTGGCGCGCCTCATGCGCCTGCGAGGCCGACGTAGTGCCCTGCACCGTGCTGGACCCGTTCGTCGGCAGCGGCACAACCGCCTTGGTCGCGGATCGCCTCCAGCGCGACGCCATCGGGATCGACCTGTCCATCGACTACGCCGCGATGGCGCAGCGCCGGCTGGAGGACGACTGCCCGCTGTTCACGTCATGGGCGCCGGCTGAGACTGACGCGCAGGACGAGCGGATGCGGGATCTGTTCAGCGTCGCGGCGGACTGAATCAACCAACAAACGGAGGCTTCACTGTGCGACATCTCCTGCCCACGGCAGCGGCGCTGGCCGCGCTTGCCTCGCCCGCTTATGCGACACTGCAGATCGCCGCACAGTTCGGCGGCGGCACGTTCGCCTGTGTCGATAACAACGTCACCTGCGATAGCAACCCAGCCACAGGCACACTGCAGCTCGCCAACGTCGTGATCGGCGGCGTGGCCGTTAATGGCTCGGTGCAAACAAGCTCGGGCGCTTCGTCCGGCTCCTCGCTTCTCGACATACTCAACACGTCGTCTCTAAGCGTAACCAACACTAACGGGGCAGCCGTCGCTTACAATATCGCGATCTCAGACACCGGCTTCAGCGTGCCTGTCGCCACCTTCTCGTCGTCACTGGCCGGCACCTGGCAGAATGCGATCGGCTCCAGCATTACCGCCAGCTTCTACAATGACACCACGAACCAACAGGGTGCCGATACGCCTACCGACCACCCAGGCGCACTCGTGGATAGTTTCTCGCAGAACGTCGCCCTCGCTGCCGATAGCTACTCGCACAATGGCTCAGGTGCGTTTGCCGCGACCTCGCCGTTCAGCATGACGCTGTTCTCGACCGGCACGCTGTCGGCGGGTGCGGTGCTGCTCAACCGCGGGCAGACGGAGCTGCTCAGCGTGGTAGTGCCGGAACCGGCTTCGCTGGCGCTGCTGGGGCTAGGGCTGCTGGGGTTGGGTGTGACGCAGTTGCGCCGGAGAGGGTGACGAGACGGCCTGACCACGTTCCGGGGGATCCTGATGGCGCTGCTGCTTGCGGTGCCGCTATGGGTTATCATCGCGGTCATCCTGTTGCGGTGAGGCGTTTTCAGACTAAGGAAGTGGCGATGCAGACTAAGCCGCCCGACTACACGGTGATGACCGGCTTGGAGTTCCAGCGCGCGGTCGGTGTTGACCCGGAGAAGTGGGCTGAGGCGTTCGAGCAGCTAAGCCAGCGAAGCATCACTGGTGATGCGGCATGGCTACGCACACACGAACAGCGTGTTGAGTATCTGAAAAACTGGTTCAGCGACGCGATGGATGCTGCGGTGAAGGCGGCGGCCCGACGCGGATTTTCAGACGAAGGAAGTCCATTAGAAACGACCGTTTGAGGTGGGCGGAATGAATGAAAGCCAAGCTAAGGCGTGGGCCTACTGCGAGGCGCGCGGCATTCAGACGAGCCTCACGGCGCAACAGGCAGCGCGGGCAATAAATGGCTGCTCCTGGACAGTGACCGACTTCTGCGCACACCCCGAATGCCGGTGCCGGCAGGCGTTCATACAATCCCAGGAGACGCGCGCAAACGGCTGGTTGCAGAGGGGGCCATAGCCCAAAGCTGCCGGATTTGAGCTCGATTTGAGCTCGATTGGAGCTTAAACTGGGGGCAGCCGCCCGCACTCAGTTGCTTACCACGCCAGAGCACAGAGTGCCTTAATCGGCCGCCACAATCAGCGAAACCCGCGCCATGGGCCTGACTCCCGTGTGTGCGGGCCAGGGCCGGGGCGGTGTTGATACCACCCTCCGGCCCGCTCACCGCCGCTTAACCCCATACCCACCCGCCATGTCCGAAACACAACCGACCGCCAGGCGGCGCATAGAGTTGCCGTTCACGCCACGGCCCTGGCAACTGGTTCTGATGGAAGATCTGGCGCCGCGCATCGTGGCCGTCGTCCATCGCCGGGCCGGGAAAAGCACGGCGCTGATGTGGATGGGACTGAAACGGGCGCTGCTCGAGCGAAAGCCCAACCCTCGCGTGGTGCATATCCTGCCCTACGGCGTGATGTGGCATCGCACTGGGCTGTGGGATCAGTTGGCGGCTGCTGCTGACGCCATCCCGGGCGCCGTGGTCAGGCGATCCGAGTTGTCGGTCAGGTTGCCCAATGGTGGCGTGTTCCAGGCCGGCGGTGCGGATAACGTCGACTCGTGGCGAGGTGGCGGCGCCGACCTGGTGGTGGTCGATGAATATGACGACACGCCGCCCAGCCTGGTCCCGCTCGTCATTGAACCGATGCTCGCCGATCGCAACGGGACGTTGGTGCGTTCGGGAACGCCGAAAGGGCGCGGCGTGCTGCAGGCAGCCTACGACCGTGCCAAGACGACGCCAGGTTACAGCAGCTACCTGCTCGATTATCGCAAGACCGGCGTGCTGTCCGATGAGGCGATAGACCGCCTCAGAACGGAAATGAGTGCTGAGGAGTTCGCCCAGGAACTCGAAGTCTCCTTCGAGTCACCGAACAGCGGCAGCTACTACGGCAAGCTGATGCAGGCGGCGGAGGCGGAAGGCCGCATCACCTCGGTGCCCTACGATCCGGAGCTGCCGGTGTGGACCGCCTGGGATCTGGGCGTCGCCGACAGCACCGCCATTTGGTTCGCGCAGGTGACATGGAGCGGGCAGTGGCGCTTCATCGACTACATCGAAGACAGCGGCGCGGGTCTGACGCACTACACCGACATGCTCCGCGAGCGGCCATACCGGAACTACGCGATGCATCTGCTGCCGCACGACGCGGCGGTGAAGGAGTTGGGCAGCGGCATGTCGCGGACGGAGGTGCTGACGAGCCTCGGGCTGCAGCCGTGGCGCATCGTCCGCCAGCACAGCGTCGCAGACGGGATAAACGCCGTCAGGATGGTGTTGCCCAAGGCGTGGTTCGATGCGGAGAAGTGCGCGCGCGGCATTAACGCGCTACGGCACTATCGCAGGGAGTGGAACGAGGCGGGGCAGACGTGGCGATCCTCGCCCGTGCATGACCACGCCTCGCACGGTGCGGATAGTTGCAGGTACCTGTGCCTCGGCGTGCGCGAGATGCAGCCGCCGCGCGTTGTGCAGGATACCGCTGATAGCTGGGAGCGTGCGTGGCGCAGCCAAGCGCAGCGTGAGCGCGCCGCCGCCTGGCGCGTGGCATGAACCCGATGAATACACTGTATGGTCCGAATTATCCGGTGTCGCTGCACCTCGGGCTAAAGCGCGTGTTTCGCAGACTGTATCGCCAGGCACTGGGCAGTTGGCGCATCGGCTGTAATCGGTTCAGGGATCGAGGCGGGAGTGCCAGGATCTGGGTTAATCGGCCGACCGGCCCAGTGTTCTTCAATGCGCGTGAGCAGCGGTGGAGTGGTTGTCAGCCGCAGGGGATACCCTGGTTGGCCAGTGATCAGCGGCGGCTCGACCGCATAGACCGCATGAACGAGCTGCGCGGTGGTGCTGCTTGGGAGCGGCGAATGTCCTGGCCGATGGGATGGGAGCATTACCGGCTGGCGGCGCTGCGGAAGCCGCGGCGGTATGGGTGATACATGAGCGGCTCGCGCAGCCCCCTGCTCGGTGACTGGTTCCAGCCTCCGGATGACCCGCAGGCCAACGTGCTGCTGCGCCAGATGCCGCTGGCGCCTAGACCGTCCTACGCCGCCGCCGCAGATCAGGCGTGGGCGGCGATCCAGGCCAAACTGGAGGAGCAGCAGCGCATATCGCAGGAGCGCGGCCTGTGGACCGGCGGCCAAGCGTGGGAGGGCGGGCATCCCACGACCAAGGGCGTGGCCGATGCCGCGCAGCAGGTAGCCAGCAACTTCGAGGGCGGGATTAAGGCGTTTCACGGATCGCCGCACAGCTTCGAGCGGTTCGACACATCCAAGATCGGCACGGGAGAGGGCGCGCAGGCATACGGGCACGGCCTCTACTTCGCCGAGAACGAGGGCGTGGCGCAGGGATATAAACGCGATCTTGCCCAAACCATTACAGTGGACGGCAAGCCCATCCTGCAAAGCAACAAAGTGGTCGGGTCAACCGGGGACAGGTCGCTTGATGACATTCTGATAGCCCACGGCGGCGATTTAGACAGTGCTATTGCAGACCATAAATCGCACATGGCGACGCTGACGCCGGGACAAATAACGCGCGGTGGTGTGGATCGACAGTTAGCGCAACTTGAGGCCCTTCGTGGGCGGGTGGACAGTCGCAACACCGGCCACATGTATGAGGTGGACATCAACGCCGACCCGGAGCGCATGCTGCACTGGGACAAGCCGCTGAGCGAGCAGAGCCAGTATGTGCGGGATGCGCTTAGCAAGCTGTCGCCGGATCTGATGCCGCATTTGCAAGGAACATTGCGCGGCGCGTTGGACAATCCCAACGGACCAGCAGCCACCCGGTTTGCCACCGGAGACCGCATATACAGGGAACTCGCTGACGCACATTCGCGAATGGCTGGCGATCCAACATTCTATGAAACACCCCAAGGGAAAGCGGTGAAGTCATCCATTGAAGGCGCCGCGCAAACACTGCGCGAAGCCGGCATCCCCGGCATCCGCTATCTCGACCAGAATAGCCGCACCGCTGGCGAGGGCACCCACAACGTCGTGGTGTTCGACGCCGACACCATCAACCTGCTGCGCAAGTATGGCATCGCCGGACTAGGCATCGGCCTGGGCGCAACAGCCACACAAGGCGGCGAATAGACCTTCCGGGCCGGGACGGACCCACCTCCGCAGTCGAGGGTGGCGCCGTTGGCAGGCGTGTGGTCACCGAGCGCTCCGGTTCGCCGGTTCGGGGCACAACCCACAGCGATTGATCCGATGAGCGTAACACTCGCAGCACCGCAGGAGCGCTACGGGGCCAACCGCCTCGCAGGCGACATCGGGCCGGGCAGCAATGACCCGGCAGCGCTCGTTGACGTGTATCCAGGCGACATCAACGAACTGCACACACGCCTCGTGCAGTGGTTCGAGGACGCCGAGTATGCCTCACGCGAGGAGCGCGAGGACGCCAACAAGGCGCGAAGCTATTACGACGGATACCAATGGACCAAGGCCGAGCAGGACGCCCTCGCCAAGCGCGGCCAGCCGGAAATCACCATCAACAAGATCCACAGCAAGGTGTCGCTGCTATGCGGCCTCGAACGCAAGGCGCGCACCGATCCAAAGGCATTCCCACGCACACCGTCGGAAGAGGACCGCGCCGACGCCGCCACCCAGGCGTTGCGCTTCATCGCCGACAACAACGACTACTCCATCAGCCGCAGCGTCGTGTTCGAGGAGATGCTGGTCGAAGGATACTCCGGCGTGGAACTGCGGCTGGAGGACGACGGCCGCGGCGGTGCCGACATCCGCATCGAGCATGTGCCATGGGACCGGCTGTTCTACGATCCGCACAGCAGGCGCCCGGACTTCAGTGACGCACGCTATGTCGGCGTCGTGGTCTGGATGGACCGCGAGCAGGTCACCGAGATGTATCCACATGCGGACGACGTGATCGAGGCGTCGTTCGGCACCGGCAGCGGCGTATCCTTCGGCAGCTATAACGACCGGCCGGAGAACGCGGTGTGGTCGGACAACCGGCGCACCCGCGTGCGCGTCGTGCAGTGCCACTGGGTAAGCAACGGAACGTGGTGGCAGGCGACATACAGCAAGAGCGGCATGCTGACCGACCCGGTGGCCAGTCCGTTCAAGGACCGGCGCGGCAAGTCGGCATGCTCGCTGCTGCTTCAGTCGGCCTACATCGACCGCGAGAATCGCCGCTACGGCATGGTCAAGAACCTGCTGAGCCTGCAGGACGAGATCAACAAGCGGCGCAGCAAGGCGCTGCATCTGCTCAGCGTGCATCAGACGATTGCCGAGAAGGGCGCGGTCAAGGACGTGGATGAGGCACGCCAGCAATTGGCGCGGCCTGACGGCTACCTCGAGGTGAACGCCGGCATGCGGTTCGAGGTGCTGCCAGGCGGCGAGTTGGCAGCCGGACAGTTCCAGTTGCTGCAGCACGCGACGGCCGAGATGCAGTTGTCGGGGCCGAATGCAGCGATGTCGGGCACTGACAGCCGCGAGCTGTCCGGGCGCGCGATCCTGGCACAGCAGGCGGGCGGTGCGACGCAGAACGAGCCGCTGGCCGACAGCCTGCGCTGGTGGAGCCGGCGCGTTTACGAAATGGCCTGGATGGCAGCGCGCGAATACTGGACCGGCGAGCGCTGGCTGCGGGTGACCGACGACCTCGGCGAATTGCGCTGGGTCGGGCTGAACCATCCGGTGACGCTCGGCGAGCAGATGACGAAGCAGATCGCCCAGATGCCGGAGCAGCAGCGGCAGCCGGCGATGCAGCAACTGCAGCAGGCGGCCGCCAACCCGCAGATGGCGATGCAGCTCCAGCAGGTCGTCGATATCGAGAACGACATCACCGACCTCGATGTGGATATCACGATCAGCGAGGGCATCGACGTGCCCGCGATGGCGCAGGAGAACTTCCAGACCTTGGTCCAGTTGGCCGGCATGCAGCCGGGGCTGATCCCGCCTGAGGTGCTGATCGCCGCGAGCAGCTTGAGAGACAAAGATCAGCTACTGGCGATGATGAAGCAGCACGCCGAGGCGCAGGCGCAGAAACAGCAGCGCATGCAGCCACTGATCGAGCGCAACGTGGTGGCCGAGGTGTCGCAGAAGGAAGCGAAGGCGCAGGCCGATTTCGCGCTGGCCAAGGAGCGCGGTGTCAACACGATAAAGGGCCTGCACTCGATGCATTCTGACTTCTCGGCACCGCCGGCCGGCGAGCCGTGGGTCGCACCGGATGCGCCGTCCGCACCCGGCACCGCGGGCGGTGTGCCGCCGCTGACGCCGATGGATCTCGCGCACCAGTTCGCCGACCTGCACACCAAGCGCGCCGACCTCGAGGCCAAGCAGGCCAAGGCGGCATCCGACCGGGCCTCCGTCGTGCAGAAGTTGGCGCAGGCGCAGGCCACGCTCAACCCGCCGCCACCGCGTCCACAGCAATAACAGGGAGACCGGTAGCCGTGGCTAATCCAAAGCTGGAGGCGTTCTTGGCTGCCAACGAGCCAGACCCGCCGCCCGCGCCTACAGAGGCGCCAGAGCCGCCCGCCGCACCGCCGGCATCTGAACCGGCACCCGAGCCTAAGCCGACCCCAGCGCCCTCTGAGGCGCCGGATGCACCGGATGACGATGCGGACGTGCCGGAGCGCGATGGCGGGCCGTCGGTGCCGCGCCAGGCGCTGCTCGACGAGCGCAGCAAGCGGCAGAACTGGGTAGAGCGGGCGTCGCGTGCAGAGGCACTGGCCGAGGAGCGGCGTCAGCAGCTCGAGCAGTTGCAGAAGCAGCGGGAGGCGTCGGCACGGCCACAGCAGCAGGAACAGCCGTTCCAGTTCGCCGATCCGCAGCGCGAGCCGGCGCTGTATGCCGCGCAGCAGGCGCAGAATGCGGTGTTCAACGTCAGCGAGTTGCTGGAGCGGCGGGAGCACGGCGATGAAGTGGTAGACAAGGCGGTGCAGGAGTTCATCGGGCTGGCGCAGAAGGATCCGACGCTGTGGCACAGGATGCAGCAGCAGCGCGATCCGTTCGGCTGGGTGCGCCGCGAAGTCGAACGCCAGAAGCTGCTACGCGAGATCGAAGACCCGGAGCAATACAAGGCCAAGCTCCGTGCCGAGTGGGAGGCCGAGCGGGCCGCGCAGATGCCGCCGGCCGTCGCTACACCGACCAACCTGCCGCCGCCGAACATGCCGCCGTCACTGGCCGGCGTGCGCAGCGTGGCCGGACGCGCCGCACAGGCATGGACCGGCCCGCCGTCCGACCAGCAGATCGCTGCCGACATCCGTGCTCACCGCATGGCAATGCGTCAGCGATAGTTCCGCCTGCAACCACCACACATTCCGAGCCGGCCGCCGCGGCAAATCGGGCGCACTAACCAGGAATGTGACTCCAGCCGCCGTGGGTAATTCGGGCGCTTCGGCCGCGATGAGGCCGGCTCATCCATCGCTCCTGCCGCCGAGGTTTTTCGGGCGCTCCCGTTAACCGACAGCACTAGGAGTGCGTGTCATCGCTGACATGAACATCACCCCGGCAAGACCGGGCTTAACGCCTGTACAATGGCAATCCGACTTCTTCCAGGAATATCTCCGGGATAACCAGTTCGCGCCCTACATGGGGTCGGAGATGGACGATATGATCCAGCTCCAGACCGACTTGACGCGCAAAGCCGGTGATAGCGTCGTCTTCGCCGCCATCCGCAACCTGGTCGGAGCCGGCGTTACTGGAAATACCGTCCTCGAGGGCAATGAGGAACTGCTCAACGCCCGCTCGCTGAAGGTAGCGGTTGGCGTCATCCGCCACGCCGTCGCCGTCAGCGACTGGGACGCACAGAAGAGCATCATTGACCTGCTCAACGCCGCCAGACCTGCGTTGAAAAATTGGATCATGAACAAGCTGAGGGCCGACATCATCCTCAGCCTGGGAGCGATCACCGCGGACGGCGATGTGCAGATCAGCTATGGCGCGGCCTCTGCCGCACAGCGCAACACATGGCTGGTCAACAACTCGGACCGTGTGCTGTTCGGCGCAACCAAGTCGAACAACACGGGCGTCTATGCCACGTCACTGACCAACATCGACAACACCGCGGACAAAATGACCGCGGCACAGCTCACGCTGGCCAAGCGCATCGCCCGCACCGCGTCGCCGAAGATCCGGCCGATCAAGGTCAACGGCGACGAGGAATGGTTCGTGGTGTTCGTGCCGTCGATGGTGTTCCGGGACCTGATGCTGGACCCCACCATCATCAACTCGCTGCAGTATGCCTGGGACAGAGGGCGCACAAACCCGCTCTTTACCGCGGGCGACATCCTGTATGACGGCCTGATCATACGGGAAATCCCGGAGCTGCCGACCATTCCAGACGTTGGGGCCGGCGGCACCGTCGATGCCGGCGCTTCCTACCTCTGCGGCGCACAAGCCATCGGCATCGCCTGGGCACAGCGCACCACCGCCGTCACCAACACCCGCGATTATGACTTCATGCACGGCGCCGGGATCATGGAGATCAGGGGGGTGGCCAAGATGCGGTTCGGTGTGGATCCGACCGTGGACCAGACCAAACCCGTAGACCACGGGGTCGTTACGATCTGGTCGGCCGCAGAGCCCGACGCATAGGAGACGACAATGGCACAGCAACCACACGAGCCGAACGGCGACCGGCAGCACCGCGAGGAGCAGGCCGCGCGGGAACGGCGGGAAACGCAGAAAACGCGGGCACCCGTGGACAAAGCCGCTGCGGACAAGGCGGCAGCCGAAACAAGGGAGGCGCAGGCGGCCAGCAGCATCGGGGCGCAGATCATCCTCGATTACAACGAGGATGGCAGTAAAGGCGCGCGCGGCGGCGCTGGTGGCACGGTCGAGGAGAACACCATGGCCAGGGACGCGCACCTGGTCGCTCTGGGCCTCGATCCGCTCGCACCCAGCGGCCCGCCGCCGACGCCGGAGGCACTGGCGGCACGTCGCAAACGCGAGGAGGCCGACGCCAAGGCTGCGGCGGATCCGCAGTTCATGGTGCCGCCGAACGGCAAGGCAACGCGCATGTCGAGCCTGGCGGCCGGTCTCGATGCGGGCGATATCCCGCCGACCGAACCACCGCCAACCGTCCGCGGCGGCGCCGCGTAGCAGCAAGGGGCGCGTTCGATGACCACAGTCTCAGAACTCGCAGAGCGCGCCCTGCGCCGCCTCGGCGTGGTGGTGGTGCCCGAGGCCGACCGCCCGGCCATCACCGCCACCGTCACCGTCAGCGCCATCGGCACCACCGCATTGCAGGAACTCGGCGTCGTCGCGTCAGACGAAACGCCGGCACCCACCGACCAGGCACTCGCCGAAAGCAAGGCGCGCACCGTGCATGCCTCACTCGCCGCCACCGGCGCCGTGGCGTGGAGCGAAAGCGCCATCCCGCAAAGCGTCATCGAGGATTACGCAAAACTCACTGCTGGCCAGATGGCGTCGAGCTTCGGCAAGCAGGCCGACCCGCAGGTGATGGCGCTGCTCGAGACACGGGTCAGGCGGGCCTCGGCCGTGTTCTACGCGCCGGAAATGGCACGCAACGCGGTGATGGACGTGCATCGCGGTCTCGTCGCCACCGGCTGGGCCGACTGGACGAGTCAAGACGTGCCTGACGCGGCCTGCGACCCCTATGTCGTGATGGCCTGCGTGACGCTGGCGCCGACCTTCGGCGTGCAGTTCGATCCGCGGCAGGGCATCGTGGCGCAACAGCAACTGCGCCGCATTGTCTCGCTGCCCACCGCCGGCATCGCTGTCCGGGCGGAGTATTTCTAAGATGCCGCTGGAGTTTGCCGGCCCGGTGGTCACGCCCAGCAGCACCGAGGTGCAGCACGACGAGCTGCACTTTGGCGGCTATGCGCAGCCACCCTCGGTGCCACCCGATCCGACCGGCGAGCAGTGGCGTGGACCACCGGGAGTCCAGGGGCCGGTTGGACCGGCTGGAGTTGACGGCCAAGACGGAGTTGACGGCGCCGACGGTGCGACCGGCCCTGCTGGCCCCCCAGGCGCCGCTGGAGCCGACAGCACGGTGCCTGGCCCCGCTGGCCCCCCCGGCGCTGCCAGCACCGTGCCAGGACCACAGGGGCCACAGGGCGCCACGGGTGCCACTGGGCCACCAGGCCCGGCCGGCGCCGACGGCGCCAGCATCACGATCAGCGACACGGCACCGACGCCGACCGCTGGCGCGCTGTGGTTCGATAGTGCCGGCACGCAGCTTTACGTCGGCTATTTCGATGGCACCTCGACGCAGTGGGTCATCGCGACGAATACCGGCGCATTGCCGATGACCTACGCGCAGCTTCCCGCCGAAGTGCAGCAGGTGCCAATCGCCTTCCCGTTCAGCGGCAAGCCTGCGGCGAATGCCAGCGTCATTGTGCCAATGGCCATGGTGCTGACGGTGCCCGCCGGCCTTGCCGGCAGCGTGGCCTATGCGGTGACCAACCCCTCCGCTCCGGCGACCTTCACGCTCAACCGCATCCGCAGCGGCACGCCGACCGCGCTGGGCACCGTGCAGATCGGCACCACCGGCAACATCGCCCTAGCCGGTGCCGGCGGGTCTCTTGGTATCGGTGACATCCTGCAACTCGCCGCGCCCGTCAGCCAGGATGGGACGCTCGCGGACGTGGGCATCACGATCCTGGCAGCGCGGGTCTAGATACGAATGGCATACATCTTCGGCGATTCTTTCGACCTCTACGCCACGATGGCCGATCCGATTGCCGGCTACTGGGACAGCGGCTTTGGCGTCGCTGCGGCCAACACGCTCGTCGCAGGCCGCTTCGCTGGCAGTCAGGCAGTGTCGCTGCAAAGCGGTATCACCAGCCTCGTGAAAAACAGCGGCGCCAACGACGCGATACATCACGTCGTCTGCGCAGTGCGTCAGACTGCCGCGCTCAGCGGCACGACGCTCGGCATGTATTTCCAACTATCGGATGCGGCGACCAACCAGTGCTGCATCGTGTTCCGTTCAGACGGCGTGATCCTGCTCACGTCGGCCACACCGGCAGGCACCGTGCTGGCAACCTATAGCGGCGCGGTGACAGCGGCGAACACATGGACAGCGTTCGAGTTCGAGGTGATCATCAGCAACACCGTGGGCCGGTTCCGCGCACGCAAGAACGGCAACACCTCGGATGATTACGACAGCCTTGCGACGGTCGGGAATATCAACACACGTCCGGGCGCGAACAGCTACGCCAATAAGCTGAGCGTGGGCATGAATGCCGCCGTTAACGCGCAGCAGGTTGATGACATGCTCTGGCGCAGCGACGCTGCCAGCGTGCCGTGGGTGGGCGATATACGCTGTTACACACGCATGCCAGCGAGCGATGTGAGCGTGCAGTTCACACGCAGCACCGGCGCCACCAATTTCAGTTGCGTAGACGAGACTCTGCAGAACGGCGCGACGGATTACGTGCTCAGCAGCACAGCGGGCCAGAGCGACCTCTACGGGATCGCCGCACTCGCTGCGACGCCTGTATCTGTCGTCGCGGTGACTACACGGGGATTCTGCCAGAAGAGCGACGCGGGCACGCGCAACGGCGCGGTGCAGCTCAAGAGCGGTGCCACTACAGTGCAGAGCACCAGCACAGCGCTGTCAAGCTCGTTCGGATGGCTGTGGCGCACTGACGCGACGGACCCGGCGACCAGTGCCGCATGGACGCCGGTTGCGGTTTCAAACGCAACCATTGGCCCGGTCTGCACGCTGTGACGGACATCCGCGCCACCCAGGTCAGTGCCGAGCAGTGGGCCAGCGGCACGCCCGACATGCGGGCGACGCAGGCGGCCGTCGAGATGTGGGCCTCCGTGCAGGCGAGTTCAGGCACCGCGATGGTCGCCACAATAGTCTCGCTGGAGATGTGGGCGCCGGCCGTCACCGCCAGCGCCACCTCCGTGCAAGCCCGCGTGATGATCTTGGCCTAGAGGACACAACGGCCGATGCCAGGATTCGACTACCCCAACAGCCCCACTAGCGGCCAGGTCGTCAGCAACGGCGGCGTCTCGTACACCTGGGATGGTTCCAAATGGCGGGCAACGCCGAGCGGCGGCGACTTCGTGAACGTCAGCGGCGACACCATGACCGGGCCGCTGGTGCTCTCCGGCGATCCGACAGCCAGCGCACAGGCCGCGACTAAGCACTACATCGACGATGCCATCTCGCTCGCCGGCAACTATCTCGGCACATGGTCCGTCGCATCGAACACGCCGAGCATCACCGCCGGCGGCAGCGTCTCGAATGCCAACTACGTCGCGGTGACGGCCAACCCGGCGGTGCCTGAGACGGCGCCTGGCGGCATTCCCGGCATTGCCGGGCAGACGGTGAATAACGGCGACCGCATCATCTGGGCGGCCGGGCTGGCGGTCTGGCAGATCCTGCGCTCGCCATCGCCCGGCGTGTCGAGCTTCAACACCCGCACCGGCGCGGTGACGCTATCGTCCGGCGATGTGACGACGGTGCTGCCGCCTTCCTCCACCACGCCTGTGATGGACGGTACTGCGACCATCGGTGTGGGCACGACCTGGGCGCGCGCCGATCACGTCCACCCCACCGACACCTCGCGGGCGTCGGTTGCTTCCGTCACAGCGGGTGCCGCTGCCGCCGCCGCCAACGTCGGGCGCAACTTCATCCATAACGGCCTGTTCAACGTCGTGCAGCGTGGTGCCGGGCCATTCACGACGGCGGCGGGATATACCGCCGATCGCTGGTATCAGAGCAACGCAGGAAACACAGTCAGCACAACCATTGCGGCATTGACCGATCCCAACCGCGCGGCGATAGGCGATGAAAGTGCCCTTGTCGGTTTTCGTCCGGTGGTGACTGGCGTAGCGGGCGCAGCCAACCAAACCCACATCACGCAACCGATTGAAGGGGTGAGGCGTCTTTCGGGGAAAACGGTCACCGTTAGTTTCTGGGCCTGGGCATCAGCCAGCCTCAATCTGGGCGTATCGTGGGACCAGTATTTCGGCACAGGCGGTAGTCCGTCGGCGCAAGTCTTCGGCACCGGCCAGGTGATCGCCATCACCACAACACCAACCCGATACAGCGCCACATTCAACCTGCCATCTGCCAGCGGAAAGACAATCGGGACCAACGGTGATGACCTGACTGAGTTGGTGTTCGCATTTTCCACTGGCAGCACCAATGCAGCATGGCTTGGGAATGTCGGCGTGCAGAGCGGCACTTTTACGCTATGGGGCGTGCAGCTAGAGATCGGCAGCGTGGCCACGCCGCTCGATTACGGTGGATCGCCGCAGCAACAACTCGCCGCCTGCCAACGGTTCTATCAGACTGGAACAATCCAATATTATGGCTACACCTCCGCAGGACAGACGGTAGCGATGTCGATGAGCCCGCCAACGACTATGCGCGCGGCGCCAACGATAACGCCCAGTTTCACCAATTCCAACATTACTGGGCCGGGTATGAGCAGCATGGGCACATCCGGCGCAGTCAACATCTTCGGCAGCGCGACGGCGCTTGGCGCTACCCAACTGTCGGCCACATTCACCGCATCGGCGGACCTGTAGCCATGCAGCTCATCTACACATCGGCAGAGAATACGACGATCCAGGCAACGCTGGACGACAAGGAGAGCCTCGGCAATCTGACTGGTCCTGGCGTGTTCTTCATACCCACCGATCCGGCAAACGCCGAATATGCCTACATCGTAGAGCAGGGCCTCAAGATCGAGGAATATGTCCCTCCGTCCGTGCCGCCGTCCGTGCCGGTCGATCTGCCGCCGGTCATGCCCACGGAGCCGCAGCAGGCCGCACCCAAGGCGTACGTGGACGCAGAAATCGCCGCACTTGTCGCCCGCATCGAGACGCTGGAAAGGCGCTCTTGACCCCATGCAGCAGAGCATCACCGTCCCTTATCTCCGCTCGTCGCCGCTCTACGATGCACGCCGCGACCTGGTGGCCCACTCGGCCGAAAGCCTGGCGCTGCGCGTCACCGTCATCGAGCGCGACGACCCGAATGCGCAGCTCCTCGTGCTGACCGGCGGCCTTGGCGGCCCGGCAGCGCAGTTGCTGATCTGGACCGACTACGATGCGGGCTGCCGGCGTTGCGACTATGGGCGGCCACCGCAGCGCGGCCGTACGCTCTGGGCCGGCTGGGGTGAGCCGCAGCCAGGGTTGGGCAGCTTCGACTGGCACCTGTCCGCCGGCACGCTCTACAGCCTGCCACGGCGCTGTGGCTGGGCCGTGCAACTCGTCTGGGACAGCGGCACCAAAGTGGACATGCTGCAGCAGGGGATCATCAATGTCCTTGGCACGTTCGGCGGCGCCACCAGCATAGATGGCGCCGGAACGGCACTGCTCACCAGCGACGGCATGACCATCCTCACAGCGGATAACCGCGTCATCACCAGTAGCTGACGGAGAATACTCGATGTCCGGTTCCATTCGCGTGCCAGACCTGCCGGTGCTCGGCGCGCCAACCGACGATAGCGTCGTGGTGGGCGATCACGTCGGCACTGGGCTATTCACCCTCGTTGCACTGCGCAACTACGTGCTGAGCAGCGGCGCCGCCGACCTGAGCGTGGCCTCGCTCACCGTGACGAACGGCGTCAACATCGGTGGGGCGGTGGCTATCACCGGCAACGTCGGCGTAGGCGGGACATTCAGTGTCTCGGGCGACGGCATTTTCGACAACAATATGACCGTCCAGGACAATGTCGGCATCGGCGGCGCTTTGAATGTGACAGGCAATACCGGCGTCGGTGGCACCTTCGGAGTCAGCGGTACCACAACCCTCAGCGGCGCTGTCAATGTTGTCGGACCCGGCACTTTCAACGGCAATCTCACTGCAGCCGGCATCATCACAGGAAATAGCGTGAAGGCCAGCCTAGACGGCTCGTTCGCGCTGATCGACGACACAGCCGCAGGCACCAGGATACTGGCCTGGAACAACCAGAGTGGCCAATATTACAATGCGGCAGACGATAATGTGACGTGGTACAGTATGGCCGGGACGCTGATGCAACTCACCTCGGCAGGGCATCTGCTGCTGATGGGCGGCAATACGTCGCTGGGCGATTTCAACGACAGTTACCTGACGCTGAACGGCGGCTCCGAGTTCTCCACGGGAGCCGGCGGCAAGTCGTCGCTGATCATCAACGGTGGCGGCCGGGTGCCCTACGGCTTCGAGTTCTACACCAACGGCACCCGCCTGGTCGCCTTCGATGGCGCTGGTGCGGCTTACAAGCCGGGCGGCGGGACGTGGGCCGATATCTCCGATGCGCGCATCAAGCAGGACGTGCAGGACTACGCCAGCGGCCTCGCCGAAGTGGTGCAGTTGCGGCCCGTTACCTACCGGTTCCTACAGGAGACCGGGCGCGACACGTCAAAAGTTTATACCGGCCTGATCGCGCAGGAGGCCGAGACGGTGATGCCGGAGATGGTGCGGCAAGGCCCGGCCGACGCCGGCAGCCTGCACTTCAACGACATGCGCAGCCTCGACACGGCAGCACTGATCTTCGCGGTGGTGAACGCGCTTAAGGAAGTGACTACCCGGCTCGAGGCCCTGGAGGCGGCGCCGCTGACGCGGAGCCGGCAACCGGATGTCTGACACGCAGCGCGGCGGGATGCAGCGCATTCCGTTTCCCACCGAAAGCTACGAGCACCCCAGCCGGCCGCTGAGCGCCAAGCGTTTGCTCAACTGCTTCGTCGAAGAGGCGCCGAAAGACGCGCGCGCGCCGTTCGTGCTGCGGACATCGCCGGGGCTGGTGTATCGCGAGACGCTCGGCAGCGGTCCGCTCGAGGCGTTCAATACCGAACTGGTGGGCGGCTTCTATGCCGTTTCCGGCAATGCCGCCTATCGCAACAGCAACGGCCTCACGACATGGATCGGTGACGTGGGCACCAAGTCGAGCGGCGCCGGCTCGGCGTCGCAGGCGCAGGTGACCATCGCCGTCTCGCCAGACATGGTGGCGATCTGCGTGCCGCCGCGCCTTTATGCCGCAGCGCATTACGCGGCATCGCTGGCGCCGGTTGATGTCAGTGGCTTTCCCGGCGGCGGCTTCAGCAGCATCTGCTACATGAACGGCTATTTCGTCGCGACGCAGTATGGCATCGGCACCGCCTTCTTCACCTCTGCGCTGCGTGATCCGACGACCTGGGATCCGCTGGACTTCGCGCAGGCGGACAGCCTGACCAACGTGGTCTTCTCGGCTGTGACGCATCGCGGCGAGCTGTGGCTGGTGGGCGCGTCTGCCATCGAGGTCTGGTACGACGCAGGCGCGGCCGATTTCCCGCTGCGGCGTCGCGAGGGTGGCGTGATAACACCGGGCGCGGTGCCGCGCACCGTGGCGCAGATCGACAACTCGCTCTGGTATCTGGCGCAGGACGGCACGGTGTATCGCACCCAGACCTACCAGGTGCGGCGCGTCTCGAGCCATGCCGTCGAGGCGATCACCGAGGCGTGGAACCCGAACCAGGCGCTGGCTGTGGGATACATGCAGGAGGGCCACGCCTGCTACGCGCTGACGCTGGGCGATGCCGGGCGCACGCTGATCCACGATGCTGCGACGAAGCAGTGGCACGACCGCAGCAGCAGCGCGGACGGCAGCGGGCCGTGGCGTGCGCTGGTCGCTGGACGGATCAGCGAGCACGAATATGTCGGCGACGCCGCCGGGCGGCTGTACCGGCTCGACCCGGCCGGCTCGCTCGACGACACGGTGCCGATCCTCGGGCGCGTGACGCTGCCGCCGCTCTACGCCGAGACGCGCCGGGCGTTCTGCGCCAGGTGCGAGGTGGAGATGGAGGCGCCGCCTGACACCGATGTGACGCTCACCTGGTCCGATGACGGCGGCGAGACGTTTGGCGGCGGGCCGCGGATCATGAGCGGCGCCGATGTGGCGGGCGCGCGGCGGCGGCTGGTCACCACGCGGCTTGGCTCGTTCCACCAGCGGGTGTTCTCGATTGAGACGCACGGCCGCGTGTCGCTTTATGCCGTCGATGCCGATATCAGCGCAGGGGCGCATTGATGCCGGAGACGCTGCGGAGGACGGTGCCGTATCCGCCGGCCAACGAGCGGCCGGTCGAGGCGGGCGGCGCACAGTTCACGCTGGCCTGGGCGCGGTATTTTCAGCGGCTGAGCGATGCCGTCAATGCACTGGCGCCGACCGATGCTGGCGGCGGTGGGAGTGCGGCCGGTGATGCCGGTGATTATCTGGAGGTCACGCTGGAGGGTGCCCCGCCGGTTGCGCTGACGACCGATGTTGCAGCGGACGTGCTGACGCTCCCCTTGACGCCGGGCGACTGGGACGTGAGCGGCTCGGTCAGTCTGGAACTGGACTCCAGCAGTGCCACGGCGGTCGCGCGGTGGGGCATCGACGGGCTCGACGTGATCGTGCCGTCCGGCACCTATGTGACGCTGGTCAATCTGGGAGGCTGGACCGGGCCGCGGCGGTACAACGTCACGGCGCCGACGACCCCGGTGGCGCTACGCGTCAATGTGACGTTTACCGACGGGACCGCGACGGTGGTGGCGGCGCGGCTGATGGCGCGGAGGATGCGGTGAGGTTCGTGCAGCTTGCCTCTGGCATCGACACCACACCGGTCCTGGTGGAACTGGCGCGCAACGCGGACCTGTGGGACGCCAACCCGATGCGCCGGACCTATCCTGGTACGCCGCATGGGCAGATGGTGGACATCACGGTGCGCTACATGCCCGAGGCTGATGTCACGCTCGACGCGCGGCGCGCTGAGCACCGCAACGTGTTCTGGCCAGCGTGGTACAAGCTGCCGGCGTTGCGTCCTCTGGTGTTCGGATTGATGGCGCGGGTGCAGGCAGTGGAGCTTGGTTCGATCCTCATCACGCGGCTGCCGCCAGGTGGCGAGATCCTGCCGCACAGTGACGCCGGAAGCTGGGCGCCGGAATACTACACGACGAAAGCGCATCTGACGCTGGCCGGTTCTGCGGTGGTGCGGTGTGACGACGAAGTGTGCCGGTTTGTGGCCGGCTCCGTCTGGACGTTCGATAATCTGCTGGTCCACTCGATTGCCAATGATGGCGAGTGCGACCGGATCGTCGCCATTGTCTCGATGCGGTGCGACTGATGAAGCGCGCGGAACACCAGCCGGAAACGGTGAGCGTCACGATCTATGGCGGTGTCTACTACAAGGTCTGGTCGGTGCCGGACGCGCACACGCTGATCCCGCAGCACAGCCACGCGTATGACCACCTGACGGCGATCCTGCGCGGGCTGGTGCGGGTGTGGCGGGACGATGAGCACATCGGTGACTTCCTGGCGCCGGCGACGGTGCGCGTTCCGGCTGGCTGCAAGCACCGCTTCGAGACGCTCGTCGGGTCATGTGTATTCGCCTGTATCCACAACGCGGATCACATCGAGGGCGATGAGCCTGTGGTGCGCAAGGAACATCATCTGGTGACGGAGGACTAGCATGCCGTTCGGCACGGGAGCTGTTATTGCGGCCGGCATCGGGGCGGCCGGGGCGTTGGGTGGCGCCGCGATGCAATCGAGCGCGGTCGGCGGTGCGTCGAAGGCGGCGGCGCAGGACCAGCGCATCGCGTACCTGATGGCGGACGCGAACCTTGCGCCCTATCGCAAGGCCGGCGAGGACGCGCTGCACCAGGTCGAGGGGATCGTCGGCGGCGGCTGGGGCGGCTACCAGAACCAGATGCTCGCTGGCTTCCGGACTGATCCTGGCTACCAGTTCGCGCGGGACGAAGGGTTGGACGCGGTGCAGCGGGCGCAGAACGCGGCGCACATCCTCGATAGCGGCGACACGACCAAGGCAACGCTGCGCTATGCCGAGGGGCTCGCCAACCAGCAGTATGGCGCCTATGTCGACCGCTTCGGCAACTACGTCAACCGGCTGTATTCGCTGGCGGGGGCCGGCCAGAACAGTGCCACGCAGAGCGGGACGAACGCGCTGAACACCGGGACGACCCTGGGCAACATCGCCGCCTCGCAGGGCGCGGCGGACGCCAGTATCTACGGCAACGCGGCGAAGGGCCTCGGCACAATTGCCAACGACCTGTTCAAGAGCCCGGATTTCCAAAGCTCGCTGCGCGGCCTGTTCGGTGGCGGCAGCGGTTCGATTTACGGCGACCTTGGCAGTAACGTTAACTACGCGTCGCAGGTTGCCGGCCCGACCGTTTCAAATATGTTCGGGATACCTGACATGTCCTCGTTCAGGTATTAGCCATGAGCGGCTTCAATGCGAATGTGCTGCTGCAGGGTGTGGCCAATGCCTCGCCGTGGCTGAGTTCGGACGAGCTGCTGGCGCCGCGCAAGCAGGCGGTGTCCGAGCAGCGCAATGCGTTGTTGAACGCGATGGACCAGCAGACGCTGGCCGCGACCGACCAGGAGATGGTAGCGCGCGCCTCGGCGTATTTGAACACGCTGGACGAGGACAAACGTGCGGCGGCGTATCCGGGCATTGTGGCGCAGTTGCAGCAGAGCGGCTTCGCCAAGAACGCGCCGAGCATCTATCCGGGCCACGAGCGGATTGCGCAGCTCGCCAGCATGGGCACGCCGAGCAAGGAGCTGCTGGAGCAGGCCGGCGTGCAGCGCGACTATCAAGCCTACCTGCAGCGCAGGGCCGCGGGGGGTGCATCTACGGGCATAGGCGTGGCGCCAGGTGCTGCGACGACAGGTGTGGCGGCGCCAGCAGCACCGGGCGTCATCGAACCCGATGCCCAGGCGCGGGCATTCGCCGTGCGGGACGGCCTGATCCGGCGCGGGATGGACCCGGAGACCGCGACGGCATTCGCCGCCAACGCCCTGCACGAGAGTTCCGCCAACCCGAACACCGGTCCCGGAGACCGGGGCGCCTCGCATGGCCTGTTCCAATGGCGGGATGACCGCGCGGCCCGCTACCAGCAACTCTACGGCCACTCGCCGGACAATGCTCCGCTCGATGAGCAGCTTGACTTCGTGATGCACGAACTGAGCGGCCCGGAGTCGCTGGCCAAGGGCCGCATTGCCGCAGCGCAAGGCGCGGCAGACAAGGCGGCGGAAGTGTCGGCGGCGTATCTGCGGCCAAAGGATGTGCAGGCAGAGATGCAGCGGCGGCGGGCGACGGCACAGCAACTCGCTGGCTCGTTGCCCAACGTAACGCCTGGTATGGGCGATCAGGCGTGGCTCGATCAGATGACGAGGCAATACCCGTCGCTGGGAGGGCCGAACGCCAATCCGAACCAACCCGTCACTGCGCCCTATCAGACGGCATCGCTCGCGCCCGTGCCGCCGCCTACACGCGGCTCTGGCGGCGTTGTGGCGGGCGGTGATGGTTCGGGTGCGCCGGCTGCTCCGGCGGCGCCAGCAGCGGTCCCTGGCGGTCAGGGACTGGTGCGCAATCCTGATGGCACGGTCGGCACGCCGAATGCCGGAGGGCTAGGGGGCGCTGCGCCGCCATCGGCCACCACAGCAGCACCTCCTGCGGCCACACTCGCCGCGCCAGCCGTCCCACCGCCGCCGCCGCGACAGGCCAACGGCCTCACTGCGGCGCAGAACAACACGCTGCGGGAGCTGGAACTGGTCCGGCCGCGTAACCGCGCCGAGTTCGACGCGCTGCAGCAGAAGATCGCAACGACAGAGCAGACCTACCGCGACCACAACGAGACACAGGATCACCAATATCAACAGGATCTACAGACGGCGGCGGATCGGACGGAACGGCAGCGGCTGGCACAGGAGGCAGCGAAGCTTGCCCAGAAGACACAAGGTGTACCAACCGGCTATCAGCGTACTGAGTCGGGTGCCATCGAACCGATCCCCGGATTCAAGGGGACGACCGAGAGTGATCGCGCTGATTACGACCTGAAGCACGCCGATCCAAGCAGCCAGGAATATGCCGACGCCTGGAAAGCGAAAAAGTGGCAGATAACCCAGAATGGCAGCGTCATCGAGCAGGACATGTCGGGCTACCCGGCGCCGACCCGCTCCATTCAGCGGCCGACATTCCTGCCGCAACCAACCGGGACAGCGCTCGATGAAGTGCGCAAGGCAGACACCGACGCCAGGGTCATCACCAGTGCCATCGACCATTATACGGATGTGCATAAAGCCCAGGCCGGCGCCAGTTGGGATGCCTACATTGCCAATCCAAGAAGCAAGGAAGCACAGCAGTTGCTCGGCGCGTTCGACCGGCTGAAAACCGTCCTACGCAGTCCGGTGTATTACAATACCGGTGTGCTGCAACCAGCCGAGATGCAGCTACTGAAAGAGGATCTGGTATCACCCCAGACGCTGCGCGGTTTGTTCTCTACGCCAGAGGCGCTCGCATCGCGGTTGCATGAAATCAAGGTGGCAGTGCTGACGCGGCAGGATGCGGAACTGCGATCAGTCGGAAAAGACGGCGTGATCGTTCGTGACAAGAGCGACTTTGCCAAGATACCGGAGGGCGGCAAATTCTATGATGAGGACGGCAATCTGCGGATAAAGCCGAGGGCACAATAATGGCCAACGAGGACAAGCCGTGGCTGGATGCGCCGATCATCCGCGCTGCACCGGAGGCCGCGCCCCAGGCCGCGCCGCCTGAATATTATAGGGGCGCTGGCCGTGGCCGTCCCAGGCCGCCAGAGACGAGCCACTTGGACGAATATGTTGACACCTCAGTGCAGCAAAGCCCGAATGCCGGCGCTGTTCTCCCGCTGTCCAATGAGCCGGGGCGTGGCTTGCGGCTCGCGCTGCCCAACACAGTGCGCGGACTGTTCACCGAGGGACCGCAACTGAACGACCAAGGCCAGCTCGTCGTGCCTGGCGCTACGATCAACCCGAACACAGGCAATCTCGGTGTAACGCCCGAGGCGCAGGCGGCCGGCAGTCTGTTTCCGGCATCCACTCCGAATGTCCTGATGGCTGGCGCTGGGCGCAGGTTTGTCGCGCCAGGGACGCTGGATCGTCGTGTCGAGTTGTCGCCGGAGTTCCGGGCTAATCCAACGTCGGCCGAGCTGCCGACACGGCCCGCTGGCCCGTCATCACCGACTGGGTTGGAGCCGCCGCCGGTCAGCGCGGTGCCGGCAGCGGGGCCACCACCCAACCTCAAAACGTCTGCTGGGGCCAAGGAGGTCGCGAATTACTTCTACAAACAGGCCGATGAAGCAGGCGGTGTGTTCACGCCTCAGTTCACCGACAGCTTCATCGACGGCGTAACCAAAAACCTACCGCAGACTGAGGCTGGGCGGGCTGTAGCCGGTCAGAGCGAAACGGCGGCTTTAGCTGAGAGATTACAGGCGTTGCGTGGCAAGAACATGACGCTAGAGGCCATGCAGGAAGCAGATGAGGGGCTGACATCGTTGATCAGCAAGGAATGGGGGCCACAAGGCATCTCCAAGGACGGCGTTAAGTTGCAGCAAATCCAGCGTGATCTCAGGGACCGGGCGATGAATGCCGCTGAAGGCGACATTGAGGGCGGCACCGCCGGCGTTGATGCGCTGCGTAATGGGCGCAAGGCATGGTCAGCGTCGATGCTGCTGCGGGATCTGGAGGCAATACAGGAGCGCGCCAGCCGGACTGAGCAACCGTCGACATCCATCAGGACACAGGTCAGGACACTGCTGGGGAACGCCAACAAAACCCGCTGGTATTCTCCCGAGGAGGTCGCCGCTCTTGAAGATGCTGCCCAGCGTGGTGTCTTAGGCGGAGCTTTTCATGTCGCTGGTAGCCGTTTGGTGCCGATGCTGGCTGCTGTTGCAGGGTTGGGGACCAGCGGTCCATTGGGCGCGCTGATTCAGGGAGGCGCCGCCGGCGTGCTAAGTGCCGGAGCGAGGAACATCGCAACGACGCTACAAGAGGGGCGGCTTGGGAAGGTTGCCGATCTTGTCTCGCGTCGTGTCCCGAGCCTGCCGCCTAATCGGATGATGGGGCCAGGGCCTTAGTTGTCGTTGCGGTGCTTCCACCAGTCCTCGATGAAGTAAGCCATCATCACGGCAAATAGAAAGGTAACTGGGAAGCTGAGTAAGTAGATCACGGTTACGTCCTGGTCAAAGATGGCGGGCGATAAAGCCGCCGATGATGGCTGAGGCCAGGGTCAGAGCGAACACCCACGGGGCCATGCGCCAGTCGCGCCAGAGTTTCTGCTCTTCCGCGCGCAGCTTCTCGGCTTCGCGCATCAGTTTGTGCTGCTCGGCGATGAACTTGCGGGCTTCCTGCTCCGCGCGGTTCGTCCGAACCTCAATGGGTATATCGCTCACCGGCGATACTCCACGCCGAGCTTGTCCGCGATGGCAAACAGCACCTCGGACATCTGGTCGAGCCGGCTTGCCGTCAGCGCCTCGTGCGTCGCGACCCGCTCCGTGTGCAGTTCCATGATCTTGTCGCGGATTTTCCCCTCGTCACGTAGGGTTCGGACATCGGCCTGCAACCGGCGGATCATCTCGCCCAGCAGCTCCAGTCGGATTACGGGTGTGTCGCTCATCTCAAATCCTAAAGCGGAGGTGACGCCGGCCGGAGCCGGCGCCGTGTGTCAGCACTGCGTCTGATAACCGCGCCCTGGAATAAACACCGGGCGACACCCTCTGGCATCCGTCTGCCACATGGTTGGTGGTGACATCATGTTGCTTGGCGGCACGGGAGGTCCGGATAACTGCCACTCGGCATTCCCAGATGCGGAGTGCTGCTGCCAAGTCGTCTGCGCCATTGCTGGCGTTGCCGCGAGCAGGAGTGCCGCGGCGAGTGCTAGTCGTGTCATAGTCTGTCAGTCCTCTGAATGTGCGGCGCGTGTGTCATCCAAAGCGCTGCGCCGCTGAACGCTCTGTCGTGTCCTAATGATGCAGCAGGCCCCACCATGTCGCGCCGGCTGCGAATGCCGCGACGACAATACCGGTGCCGCTTACCACGATGATCCAGGTCTGGCGCCGCAGCTTCTGCAGCTCCATCGCCATATCGAATCGCGCATCTGGCTTCATGGGTTTGTTTGTGCTGGCGGCTGCATCTGATCGAGCTTGTGGCGAAACCGCCCGATCTGCCCGTGTAGCGCTCGCACCTCGCCGGTCAGGCCACCCAGCGTTACGTCAAGCCGCTGCACGATGGCCAGCAACACGCCCATGTCGGCGCGCATGTCGGCCATTTCATTGATGATCCGCGCCTGCTGCGCTCCCAGAAATTCCAACGTCACCGGGTTACCGCTCATCACTTCGCCTCCCGCGCCTGATCAATCAGCCGCCGGAGGAACTCGCCCACCGAGAGGCCAAGCCGCGCCGCTGCCTTCTCAAGCCAAGCGCGCTGCGGGTCAGTCAATACGACATTAAGCCTTGCCATGCACCTATCTGTGCAAGATCGGTGTCGGCTGTGTCAACACAATAATGCAGGGAAACGCGCATGGCCGAGCCACCGGCATATCCGCACATCATCGTATTCGAGACCGCCGAAACGCAGCGGCTGTTCGTGCCAGCCGAGACGGAGCCGGAGCCACCAGATCCACCGGACCCACCCGATCCCCCGGAGCCTGGCGAGGCGCGCGCGACGATCAGCATAGACGGCGACGAGTATGCGTTCCTCGCCAGCGACGGCCAGCCGCTCGACAGCTACACCGACCCCGATGGCGAGTTCGTGCAGGACTGCATCCTGTGCGTTAACCCGGGCCTGCCGCATATGCTGGTATTCTACCGTCCGGACAGGAGCGGTGGCCGCGAGGAATGGGTGTTCGAGCACGGGCAGCCGCGCGCCACGTCGCAGGCGGCGAACCTGCCGGCCTACACCGCCACCATCACCCGCCGCGACGGCACCACAGCCACCGTGGAGGCGCCCAGCGGGCACTATTGGTTTGGCCGCTGGCGCTGGCAGTCGGCACCACGTCCGGTGCGTCGCACCTACACGCAGCTCAGCGCGCAGAACCTCATCCCGCACCTCGACACGCGCGGCCTGGCGACCGGCCCGATCCTCACCGTCAATCCGTATGCACCCATGGCCACATGCGGGATGCCGCAGAACCAGGGCAGCACGGGCGGCTATCCCGGCCTCGGCATCATCACGGGGTGGCAGGCGCAGTATCTCGTGCGCGGGGCACCAGAGACGGCGTGGCGCAACCAGGCCGAGGCGATCAACGGCTATGCGGTGTTCGTGCGCAACCCGGACACGTTCGCTCCCGGCCCGGGCGATATCGTCAACGACTGGCCGAATGCCAATATGTATTCCTCCTCGGAGGGCACACCATACATCAGCAAAGGCCCCAGCCCGTTGCGCACCGACCAGGGCCACCTGCCGTCTATGTCTTACATCCCGTTCCTGCTCACGGGCGATCCCTACCACCTCGAGGCGATGCAGTTCGTCACGAATTACCAGCAACTATCGCTGCCCGCCGATTCGCGCTGCATGGTGATGGGGCGCTACTGGGCGTGGCCCACGCGCGCGATTGCCGAGTGTGTCGCCGCAACGCCGGCCGTGGTGCCGTCCTGGCTGCTGCCGCGCTCATATTGGACGCACTGGCTCGACGTGCATCGCGGCTACGTCGAGGACCGCATGGCGAACAGCAGCGATCCCTACTGCTACGTATTTCATTCCATCGTTGAGGGCGGCCAGACGACCGAGCTCGACCCGTCCAAAAGCGGCGATCATGTGTGGCAGCAAGGGATGGTGGACCTGACCGCCGCGTGGATTGCGTCATGGCGTGAGGAGTGGGTAGAGCCCGCCGAGTGGCTGATACACTCGTCGATTGACCGCGCATCCGCCACATCGGGCTGGGTGAGGACGCATTGCGCGCCATATCACATGCGTCTGCAGAATGCCTCGGTGCTGGCGACCGCGATGACCAAGACCGACGAACAGTTGACGGTGAAATACCCGCAGCGCTTTGCGCCCGGCATGAGCGTCACCATCGACTCCGAGACGATGATGCTGGGCGACAGCGACGACCAGTTGTGCTGGCACATCGCATCGAGGCCAAAGCCGGCCGATCACCCGGTCAACCGCTCCGTCTATGGCAGCAAATGCCTGAGTTGGGGCGAGGCGGCCGACCTCAATGTATATACGTATGGCTGGACCGACACAGCGGACAACGACCATATGAGCCCGCTGACGGAAGATCTGACCTATGCGAGTTATCAGCGGGCCGCCTTGGCACAGGCACTCCATGCTGGACTGGACGTGCCGGGGCTGCACGAGGCTTATACTTGGCTCGACAGTGAGATGCGGCGCCTGGTCACCGAGAAGAAGCTGCCGGTCGGAGACAACTGGGCAGTGGTGCCCGCTGTGACATCGCGAAGGCCGCATCGGCGGCGCAGCGAGCGGCCGTCGTGGCAACGGATGCGCGACATCCTGGAGACTATCGGCTTCGGCGAAGATTGATGTGGCTCGCCGCCCGCCGTTCCCGATGTTGCGGGCGTGCTTCTATCTGTTCGGCATCGTCGTGCTGCTACAATGCCTGTGGGTAAGCATCGCGGTGCTGACGTGCGTCGTGTTGATCTACCAGAAGGCGTATCCGCTCGGTGCCTGCGCTGACCTGGGCGCTCGCGCGTCAGCGATCTTCACGGAGGCACTGGCTGGCATCCTCGCCCTGCTGCTCGCGGCTAGACCGCCTACGCCACCACCCGACGGCTAATGCTCGATCGGGTACGAGAGCAGCATCCAGGCCACGAGGGCCGTGACGCTGCCCATCAGGAAGACTATCGCCACCAAGCGCCAGAAGAGTTCCATTACATTAGCCTCACCCCGCCGCCACCGGACGACTAGCGCGCCAGGCTTGTCTGCGTGTTGCGCTCGTCGTAATCTCCGCGCGGTTATCACCATATCAAGACAAACTGCCCCGTCGGTTAGGCGGGGTTTTTTCCCCACGTCAGGGCAATCCGCCCTGGCCGGTGATCACCAGGAACCACGTCCAGAACAGCACCAACCCGCCGCATGCCATGAGCGCCAGAGCGACGGTCATCGCGGTTCGCAGCATCTAGCCCGACGCCATCTTCTCAGCGCCAGCGATCTCGACATCCGGCAGATCGTCAGGCTCATCCTCGCCTGGGAACCGCGCGTAGTTATCGGCCAGAATCGCAGCAATCTCGCGCTGCACCCACTCTGGGCCGGTGCTGATAGCGTCGCCGACGCTGGGACGGTTCGCAACCTCTACCACCTCGTCACGCCGGTAGAGCACATCGCACGCTGCGCGCAGCTTATCGAGCCAGGCGCGCCACTGTTCATCGGTGCGCGCCTTTGGCGTCTCCTGCTCAGTCTTACGCGCTGGGCGTGGCGCAGGAGCGGCAGCAGCACGCAGCGGGATTTCGTCGTTGATCGCCTGCCGCTCCGGCGATGCCTCCAGCGTCGGGCCGTTGTGCTCGTCCTTGACCGGGATGTCGGCCTGCTCCTCCGGCACATACATGCCAGACGTGGCCAGCGGCCAGAGCGTACGGACACCCTCTGACACCACCCGGCTGCGCAGCATCTGGCGCGGAAACTTGGTGTACATGTCTTTTTTGCCAAATGCCGTCTGCGCCCGCTGCATGTCCCAGTCGATCCGTACCTCGCCGGTCTGCGGGTGAGTAAATGTGGCATCGGCGAGTTCGTCGGTCAGGCTGTGCCACTTCACCTTGCCGCCGGCCTGGATAAAATCGCGCAGCATCGCCTCGGCCTTCTTGGCTGGCCGGTTGTTGATGATGTCGTAATCGCGCGCGGCCTCGACGGCGTGCCGGCCCTCGGCCTGGGCGATTGCCATGAGCACCAGGGCCTGCTCTGGCGTGCGGATGCCGAATAGCCCGCTCTTGGCGATGGCGACGGCGAGCGTCTGCATATCCTGCAGCGGCATTGCGGTTGGCACGAGTGCATTCATGTCAGGCTGTCCTTAGTGTCAAACTCGGGCTCGGGTTGCTCAACGTTGCCCCCGGTATCTGCTCCCCGGACCGCAACGCCTTACCGAGCGCCACGAGGTCCGGGGCGTGGCGGATGAAAGCGTCTGGCAACTCGCTCTGATCCGACACGATGGCCTTGCTGCGATGCGTCACGCTGGCGGTGAATAGGCTGCGCTCGAGCTTCGACAGGCCCATAGCCTCCATCATCTGCAGCACGATATGCCGCCGGCGATCCGCACGGGCTTCGAGGCGCTTGATGCGTTCGCGGGCACCCTCCACTAATGCCTCGTCGGCGAGCGCCTGCTCTACCAGCCGGTCGAGGATTTCGAGGGCGTCGGTCTCGCCGTCGATGGTGTCGGCGAGCAGCTTCTCGTCCTCGGTGTCGCCGAGCATTGCGCGGATCTGCATGGCGGCCGACATGGCCTGCTCGATGCGGTAGGAGCTGGTCACGCGCTCAGCTCCATCTCGGGCTGTGGCGCCTCCTGGGGCGTCTCAACGAGCCGTGGCGCGCGCTGGCGGCGCACCCGCGGGCGGCCGGTGAGGGCCGCCACGACCTCGCGCACGGCCTCCAGCCGCGTCTGCAACACCGTCATTTCCAGCTCCAGCGCCCGTTCGTCGCTGCGGGCGCGTTCCAGGAGCGCTGCGGCGTTGGTGAGCAGCGATGCGTTGTCGATGTCGGTCATGCTGCGTCCTCCACATCAATCCAGGTCTGGCGTAACCGGGCTTTAGAAACGGTTTGCTTGCTGACGCCGTACTCGGCCACCCACTCCCCTAAGGGTTTGTCTGGTTGCGCACGGATGGCGCGGACGGCCTCTCGCGTCAGTTTGGCAAAGCCATTCCGTTCACCGCGATTGTGTCTGTCATGGAGCAGCTTGTCGGCTTCGTTCTCTCGCCCAGTAGCCCAACGCAGATGCTGCGGAGAAATGCAGAGCCTGACACCACATTTGTGTGCCGCGTGATGGGCCGCAGAAGGCGGGTCTCCATGGACCATCTGGCAGACTAGTCGATGAGCAGAAACAATGCGGCCCTCATAGTAGAGTTTGCCATAGCGGCGCGCTTTTGCATAAGGCCAAAGCAGGCAGGCATCACCCTGATGGTGTGTGGCCGCATAGATAAACCTTAAGCTTTTCGAGGCGATCATTCAGCATCCGCCCCCTCGGATAGATCGAATGAGGCATATGCTGGGGTTGGCCGGTCACACCCTGGGCACCACGCCTCGCCTTCAAACGCGGCGTATTCGTCCCATTCGAGCGGGCAGGCGTCGCACAGGTACCAGTTGTGATAGGCGCTTAGCGCCTCCCGTTGTCCCGGCGCGTCACCAACGCCAATCGGTCCCGCAACAGTTCCAGCTCCTCCCGCGCCTGGGGATCCAGGCTCAATTCCAGGATGCGAGCAAGCGTCAGATAGGCGTCGAGCAGGGCGTTCATCGCCTGCGCATAGGTCACGGGGCGCGGGCGACGGGGCATCGTTTGTGGTCCAATGAAGAATTTGTGAGGTTGCGGTTTGCTCGGAGACATTCGCCGTAACGCCTGGGACATCACGGATATTCCACGCGAGAGTTGCGTTGGAGTCACGTTGCACACGCGTATCAGGACGCTGCTTGCCGGTTTGCGCATAGCCTGATTGTGACAGCGGCGTTAGCGTGACGTTGGGCGCGCCTAACCCGCCACACGGGGCGTTGGGGAACTGGAAGCTCGCCGATCTCCGTTCGGTATCACTCCTAGAGGGGGAGGTAGTTTCGTAATGCCGAAACGTGCAGGGCAGTCCCGTAGCCATAGCGGCCTCGCGTCAGGTGACGGAGGCACTATAGCAGACATTCTGATGTCAGCAACAGAAAAACTGTCGGTGTTGTGTTGGGTTGTTGTTTTTGTCGGCTTTTCGTTGGGACAAAAAGTCCTTAAGCGCGAGCCATCTTCTTTGAAGGACGCGCCTCCGATTTCTTTACCGGTGCCCGTGCTTCCGGTTCCTTTGGAACCGATTCCTGCCGCCAAATTTTCTCTCTGAAACCTTCGACGAAAATCGTCAATTCTCTCGAAAGCTGTCCCGGAACAAGCCGGTCGTCGCCGAACAAAATCCATTGCACGGTGACGCCCGGCAGCAGCTTTTCAAGCTCGTAAGCGACTTCGGGTCTGGGGAGCTGATAGCCGTTTACGGCGTTTCCGAAATTCGACCATGGCTCTTCGAGAAGGGCGGCGGCCTCCCTGATCGAAATTCCCTTTTTCCTTAAAATGGCTCTCAGGCGCAGTCCGACTTCCTGCGGATCTGGTTTCCTTGTCATTCGCTACCTTCACTGCGGCGTTGCCTAGAAGGCAACACATATAGAGGCGCGACAGAGATTCTGTCATCACCGGTCTCTTGCCCTGTTGCCTTGCCAACAGATGTGCTGTTGATTACCGTGCCATGACAACGCTCCGGCTTTTCAAAGCATTCGGGGGTCGGGAAACGCTCATGGACATCTGCGATGTAAGCCGCAACACCATCAACCACTGGTTGTCTTACGGGGTGCCATACAAGCACTGGCCGGCGATCCGTGAGGCGGCGGCCGAGGCTGGCATTCCCGGCATCACAGACGCAGCGCTGGCCTCGACGCGGCCACGGGCGCGCCGGAAGACCGCCGAGTGAGCGCGGCGAACCCTTGCGGGCTGCATGAGTGGGACCAGGTGGCCTGTGAGTGGCTGCGCCAGCGCTGGGCGGATGGGGCGGTCTGCAGCCTCATCGCGTGCGAGCTGGGCATCACCAAGAACGCCGTGGTGGGCAAGGTCCGCCGGCTCAGGCTGGCTCCGCGCGCCTCGCCGCTCCACGCCGCAGGCCAACCGCGGCCTCCCGCGCGCCCCCGGCCGGTGAAGCCGCCGCGTCTACCGCGCCCGCCGAAGGCCCAGCAGGCGCCGCCGGAGCCGCGTCCAGTACCGCCACCATCGCCGCCCCCGCCCGAGCCTGTGGCGCCGCGTGGCTGCCAGTATCCGCGGGGCAACCGACCGCACTGGGACTGGTGCGGCGCACCGGTGGTTGATGGCGGGCCGTACTGTGAGCCGTGCCGTCGCCGCTGCTGGATCGTGCCGCCGCGGCGGGCTGCGGCATGAGCGGCAACGGCGCGCTCGCGGAGCCGCGGACGCTATGCTGCCCGATCTGCGGGCGCGAGATGGGCATTCCTGGCCATCGGCCGCAGCAGCCCTGGACGCCGCAGCAGGTGGCGATGATCCGTAAGATGTGGGCGATCGGGCTGCAGCATAAGCAGATTGCGTGGCTGTTCGGCCCTCGTGTGACGGCGCGGGCGATTGGTTCGCTGCTGCGCACGGGTGCTGCGGCATGACGTACCGCCTCACCGCGCCGGTTGAGTCTGAGCACGGCATCCAGCGCCGGATCGCCGGCGTGCTGCGCATCGAGATCGGCGCCGAGGCGAAAATCTCCGAGCACGGCGTTACGTGGTTCTGCATCGATCACGCTAACCACCACGGCGAGGTGCCGGGCATCCGCGTTGGCCGCGGCATTCCGCCGGGCATCTTCGACATGCTGGTGCTGTACCAGGGGCGCGCTTTCTGGATCGAGCTCAAGAGTCGCAACGGCACGGTGTCGGATCCGCAGCGGTCGATGGCGGCGACGCTGTTGCTATCGGGCTGCCGCATCGGCATCGCGCGCGATGAGAGCGAGGTGATCGCCATGCTGGATTGCTGGCAGATCCCGCGCAAGCACCGGGTCCGGGTGGCGGCGTGAGCAGTCGCCTGCCAATGTTGGGCGCGCGCGCAACCCGTGGCCTGCGCGGCGACGATTTCTATGAGACGCCCACGAGCGCCACACGTGCCCTGCTGGCGGTGGAGGAGTTCGACGGCGCGATCTGGGAACCGGCCTGTGGGTTCGGAGCCATCAGCCGCATCCTCGAGGACGCCGGACATGAGGTCATCAGCACTGACCTGGTGCAGCGCTGCCATGGAATTGGTCGCACCGACTTCCTGATGGAATGGCTACCGCGCGCGCCGAACATCATCACCAACCCGCCATTTAAACTAGCGGAGCAATTCGCCCGCCAGGCGGTACGGTTGACCACCGGGAAAGTGGCGTTGCTGTGCCGTCTGGGGTGGCTGGAGGGGCGGCAGCGTCGGTTGATGTTCGAGCAACTGCCATTCGCACGGCTATGGGTGTTCAGCGGCCGGCTGCCGATGATGCACAGGCACGACTGGACCGGGCCGAGGGCGTCCAGCGCCATCGCGTTCGCGTGGTTTGTGTTCGAGCACGGTCACACCGGGCCGGCGACGATTGGTCATCTGCACGAAGGCATAATGTAGGGGGATTCATGGCCGAAGCGTCTTTGTTGAAATCGACCATCCCGTCCGTTGCTGAACAACTGGCAAATCCGGCTGGGTTGAGCACTGAGGTCGCCTATCTTCGCGATCTGATCAGCCAGCATCAATCGCTCCACTTCGAGATCCTGCATGTCACCCAGCGTCTGGCGCTGGCGATGCTGTCGCTGAACTTCGGCAATCGCCGCATCTCGCGGGCATGGCTGACGCGGTTGAAGCGGATCATGGAAAGAGGCAGGTTTCTGTTGGTCCACCAAGCCGGCGCATTCGATACCAACGGATACCTGCGGGATGGACAGCACCGACTGCTTGCGGTGGCTGAAACGGGCGTTGCTGTCGATATGCCCTTCGCGTTTGGCGTTCATCCGTCTGCCTTTGCTGCGATGGATGTTGGGATGCGCCGCTCTGGTGCGCAATCGCTGGAGTTGGACGGGATCAAGAACTCCAGTCAGGTACAGGCCATCCTGCGGCTGCGCCATCGGGTGACGAAAGAGACCAAAGGCGAGAAGCTCGACGACCAGGGTGTTTATGTTCAGGGGCTTGAGGCGTGCCAAGCGAACGACCTGTTACAGACTGCGATTGCTGCCGGGTTCCGGCTGAACGCGCTTAGCGCGTTATCAGCATCGGCGTTCGCCTATTGGCAGATCGCTTTGCAATCATCTGACCGGGGCCGGCTGGGCAAGTTCTGGGATCAGCTTGTAGAGGGCTACGAACTGGATAGGGGGAACCCTCTCCTTGAGGCCCGCCGGCTGCTTGGCAATGCCCGCAATGCATCGAAGAAGCCGCACCAGTCGCTGCAGCAAACGCTTTCGGTGGTCTGGATTATCTGGGCCTGGAATGAGTGGACGGCTGGCAAGACGGGTGGCAGGCCGCCGCGCTGGACGGAGGTACATGAAGTGCTGCCGGTCAGGGGAGCGCGATGACGATCATGATCCCTATTGATGCGGTGCGGGTTGGCGCTGCCCGACGCAGAACGACCGCGGCCAAGGTGCGGACCCTGGCTGACAGTATTGCCTCGATTGGCCTGCGAACGCCGATCACGGTACTTCCTGCTGACGTTGAAGGGCGGTATGGGTTGGTGGCTGGACGTAACCGGCTGGAGGCGTGCCGCCTGCTTGGTCACGCGGAGATTGCAGCCGAGATAGAGACTGACGCGCTCGTGGCTCAGATGTGGGAGATCGCCGAGAACGTCCACCGGTCGGATATCAATGAGCTGCAGCGCGCCATGCTGATCGGACGATGGGTAAAGCTGCAAAAAAGAAAAGAGAAGCGAGATAGGGGGGGCGCCGCGCCCCCCCTTGTAGGCGGCTTACAACCGCACGACCGCGGAGTGAAGGCGACGGCTCGAACGCTCGGCATGTCACCACGTTCTGCGCGACGAGCCATCAACATAACGGAGCATTTGACGAAGCCGGCTCTCCGCGAGGCGGAGCGTCTTGGTCTGCTGAATAATCAGCGCGCGCTATCGAGTGCAGCAGGCTGTTTGGATACCGATGCGCAGATCCTGGATCTGCAGCGTACGGCGCAGCGGAAGGCCAAGCGCAAGGCCGAGCGGGCGCAGATGAAGGCGGTACTGGCCGGCACGGACAAACCCCGGTCGCCGAAGGAGGCATTCGACCGATGGTTTAACTCATTCGACGTCGTGATGAAGGTGGAGATCCGGATCTGGCTGCTCAGCAAAGCCGCTGAAGAATATTTCGAGGAGCAGGAGCAGATCGAACAGCGCCGAAAGGCAATGCACTGATGACCGTTGCCGACTCAATCACGGTGGCGCTGCCGCCTGGCTGGAACCGCGATGCGACGCTCGCCGACGACGTGCTGGCCGCCGTGCAGGATGCCGACTGCTGCTGGCTGCAGGTGGTGACGGAGCTGGGCTTTGTGCTGGCGGCGCTGCTGCTCGGCCAGGAGAATGAGGCCATGCGGGTGGCGGTTGCGGAGGCGTTGGCTGGCAAGTTGCTGGAGACGGCACGCAGCGGCCAGATGCCGGGAAGCGTGGTGCTGCAATGATGACGACCGTTGCCGACTCAATCATGACGGCGCATAACAGAAATGCCGCCCAGTTGGAGCTGGACGGCATCTGTAACTTAACCAAGCGGTGCTTGGGCTGTGCAACAATCGGGCAATCGCTAACCCCCATTTTGCACAGCACCAGCGCCGCGTCAACGGAGCTGTGCCTATGACACCTAATCCGTACGCCCTGGCGGTCGAACTGGCCAGGCCGGTCGTGCGCGGCTACCTCTCCCGCACCGACGTCGACCTGACGCTGGCCCTGGAAACGCCCGACACCGGCGCCTACCGCATCGCCCAGCATCTGCTCAACGAGCGGCTTAGCCGCCTGGAGACGCGCCGCGATATCACCCGGCTGCGCATCAGGCGCCGGCTCAAGCCACTGATCGCCATGCGCAAGCCGCCCAACGTACTGCTCGCAGAGGCCCACGACGTGAACGGCGGCGAAGGGTTCCCGTTTGCCGAGCCGGAGGTGGGCGACATCGTTGCGACCGAAGTCTACTGGGCACTGCCGCAGGGAGGCCGGCGATATGGCTGATACCCTCGACGAGATCCTCGCCGAAGCCGCCCAAAACAAAGAAGAGCAGGACCGGATCTTCAGCGCCTACGAAGCAGGCGAACCCAGACCTCGCCTCAAGTCCATCCCAGGCGGCAAGGCCGAGAGCGAGGACAGGGCCGAGGCGCCCCCATTCGGACTGCGGCCCGTCCGCATCCTCGACCAAAAGCAAATCCCGCACCGGCAGTGGATCTACGGTACCCAGCTCATCCGCGGTTTCGTCACGCTGCTGATCGCGCCAGGCGGCACCGGTAAAAGCACGCTCCTGCTGGCTACATGCCTGTCTGTCGCCACCGGACGCTCGCTGCTCGGACCCCGCATCTACCAACAGTGCAACACCGCCCTGCTCAATCTCGAAGACCCCCAGGACGAAATAGACCGGCGACTCACCGCCCTCGCCATGCGCTACAATATCGGCGACGCCGACATCGGCGGACGGTTCTACGCATCCCCGCCAGAACGAGGTATCAAGATCGCCGCCAACGGCGCCGATGGATTTTCCGTCGTCCATCCCGATGAGAAACCAATCATCGAGCGCGTCCGCGACGAGCGCATCGGCCTCCTGGCCGTCGATCCATTCGCCGAAAGCCACACTCTCGAAGAAAACTCCAACCCCGCCATGATCCAGGCCGCCGCCGCCTGGCGGCGTGTCGCACGCCTGGGAGACTGCGCCGTCATCCTCTCCCATCACGTCCGCAAAGGCCCCGTGGACAACATCGAGAGCGCCCGCGGCGCCAAGGCACTCACCGATAGCGCCCGCATCGGCCTGCTGCTCAGCACCATGACAGCCGAAGACGCCGAAAGCCTCGGCATCGCCGAGGATGAGCGCCTGCAATACGTCCGGCTGGATGACGCCAAAGCCAATATGGCACCCCGCGCCCCTAAGGCCGCGTGGTTCCACCTCTCCAGCATCACCCTCGATAACGCCGACGCTACCTACACCCACGGCGATCAGGTCGGTGTCATCGAAGCATGGGAGCCAGAAAATGTCTGGGACACCATCTCAATCAAAGACGCCAATACCATCCTCGACCGTATCGCGGCCGGGAAAGACGGCGAGCCATACACCGATAGCCGACGCCACCCAGCCACACGGTGGGCCGGTCACGTCGTCATCGCCGTCATCGACTGTCCGGTCGAACAAGCCGCCAGCATCATCGGCACATGGGTCAGAAATGGTGTCCTTATCCGAGATGGTTACAAAACCGACAACCGTAAGGCCAGAACCGCCCTCCGCGTCGATGACACCAAGCGCCCAGGCACCCGGTATGAGTAACCCATCACCTGCGCTTGTGGCGCGCTTTGTGGCGCGGTGTGGCGCGCCGTTGGACGGTTGCGCCACAAATTGGCCCCCTCTAAGGGGGGGCCAAAAAGTTTGTGGCGCGCCCCAACCGTCCTTAGGCGATTCGTGGCGCGTTTCGTGGCGCTTGTGGCGCGCCGGCCCACAGCCCATCGGACCCATCGTCCAACGCATCCTCGAGCGCTGCCAAGCTACCAAGGACCACACCCATGCCGCTTGACGCCATACCAGCTACCCGGTTAGATGCGCCACACCACGACAGCGCGGACACCCTCCCCACGTCCCGCATGCCGTGCCACAGCATTCGGTGGGCCTGCATCTACACCCACCCCCAAGCCGAGCACTGGGCCAACACCAACCTCCAACGCTCCGGCTACACAACCTACCTCCCGCTCTACGTCACCAGAGTCCGCGATAACGCCATCCGATCCCTCTGGCACACCGTCGAGCGACCGCTCTTCGCCAGATACCTGTTTCTCCGCTTCAACCACACCGCCACATCCTGGTCGCCAATCCGCGCCACCCCAGGCGTCGTCGATCTCGTCAGATCAGGCACAGATCCCGCCTATGCCTCAGACGCCGCCATAAGCACGCTACAGGCCCTTGACCATGTTCGCCGCACCCTCTCCACCCCTGCCGAACCGCTCTGGCGCCCTGGAGCCGCCTGCAGGCTCGCTGGCGGGGGTGCTTTCCATGGCCATGACGCCGTGGTGACCGCAGTCCACGCAGATCGCGCCCTCGTCGCCATCCTGATGCTCGGTCATCTCCGCGAAGTGCAGGTCAGCCTCGATTGTCTCGCGGCGCGAGATTGAGCCAGCTAACTTAGTGGAACTCTAGTCGTGGGCGAGTTTCGGCCCTCAAAGCCAGGCGAAAGACGCGGTGGAAGGCAGAAAGGAACGCCAAACAAGGTCGATGGGGACATCAAGCATATGGTCCTCGCCGCCCTGGCTGGCGTCGGCGGCGAGCAATACCTGATGCGTCAAGCTGACGAGAACCCAACCGCCTTCCTGACACTCGTCGGCAAGGTGCTGCCGCTGCAGATCACCGGCGATCCAGAACGTCCGCTAGCCGTCGAATTTTCGTGGGCACCAGCCGCATCAGTAGCCGTTGCACATGAAACTAAGGACGCGCCAGTCATCGACGCAACGCCAGAGCCAGCAACCAGCGACACCGAGTTCGTGTGGGGCAAGAGCAGCGATGACGCAGCGTAGCTACACTCGTCCATACCGTAGCTACGTGCGTCCATACCGGGACGGGTGCTGATTGCGCTGTGTCTGCTGTACGGCGCCGTGGCTGTCGCCGGCTATTGCGCCCTCGTCCTCGGCGCTCGATGCGATGACTGCTGAAGCGACATCAGGGAATCAATCCGCTAAAATGACAAAGCCGGCAGGGCGGTCCTGCCGGCTAAGCCAAGGAGGCTACCATGCAAGCACATGGGAAGTCTCCGCTGCGGATTGTGGTGATCCTGATCCTCAAGGTCAAGATCACGCGTAAGTAGCGGAGACGGCTCGGCTGGGCAACCGGCCGAGCTACCTCCCTCATATCCGAGTGCATGATGACAACCTGGACCGACCCGATGATCGAGCGATTGCGCCGCATGCACGCTGCCGGCTGCACTGACGACGAAATCGCGCGCGAGATGCGCACGACACCGCGCGCAGTCAACGGCAAGCGCTATCGCCTCGGCCTTACCCTCAATCTTGACGATCCGCTCGTCGTTGCGTTGCGCCGCGTCAAGCGCGAACTCGTCCGAGACAGCGCCAGGACTGACGGTTAGGCGCGTAATGCCTCCCCAGGTTGCGCCTGATGGGCGCGGGCGGTGGTCAGAAGCGCCGCCCGCCGCTCAACCACTGAGGTGACGTGATGGATATCGGCTTCATCTTCTGGCTCCTCATGCTCCTCGCCATCATCTTCCACGTCGGAGGATACTGGGGGCCGTACGCCGGCAATCCTAACGTGCCGCGCTTCAATGCCATCTGGCTCTTCATCCTCCTGTTCCTGCTTGGCTGGCGCGTGTTCGGCTTCATCGTCCGCGGCTAAGGAGGATTGCTGATGTCGCCGATCATGCTCATCGTGCTAGTGTTGCTCGTCCTGCTGCTCTTCGGCGGCTTCTACGGCTATCGCGGCGGCTACTACGGCGGGCCGTATTACGGCGGCGGCCTCGGCATCCTCGGCATCCTCCTCGTCATCCTCGTCATCCTCATTGTGCTGGGGCGCATCTGATGCCGCGCTGGCGTGTCGAGCTGCTGCCGCTGCACCCAAGCGTTCCGCCCCCGCTGGAGATCGTGGAGGCCGAGGGCGTGGCGATTGGCTCCGGCGGTGCGCTGGTGTTCCACGACGCTGGCCGCATCCTGCGTGCTCTCGCGCCAGGCCAGTGGGCGCATCTGACACTACTCGACGAGGGCGACGACGCGGCTGCGGCGCAGGACCGCTACACCGCAGCCACACAGGCGGCATCGTGACGATCCGGTTAGCCGTGGATAACGTGACTACGCTCCGGTATAATACCGGAATGAGCAACATTCCGATTGAAGTGCTGGCGTATGCTGCTGGTGTAATCGACAGCGACGGTTCCATTGGGATACGTCGCAGCACATACGCTAAGCGGGTTAGGGGCGACGCTCACAATCCGATCTATTCGGCGAGGGTGTGCATCAAGCAGGTCGAACCTGAAGCGGTCACTCTGCTGAAGGCATCATTTGGCGGCTCGCTCATGGTCGAGCGAGCCAGTCTGAAGAATGGTCGTCCGTTCTACTACTGGGAAATACATAGCAGGCAGGCAGCAGCGATGCTGCGGATGTTGCTGCCGTATCTGCGAATCAAGCGGAAGCAGGCCGAGAACTGTCTGGCCCTTTACACGCTCATTGATGAGGCGAGGCGGACCAAGCTGCTTGGGACGCGCACTATGCCTCATTGGACTGGTAAGATCGTCACAGTCCGCACAATGGGCCACACCGACGAACACGTTGCTGCCTGTGAATCCCTGTATCTCAAAGGCAAGCGACTCAACTCGGTTGGGGTGAAAGGAGTGCGGGATGATCAAACTATTGACCGGAGACTGCCGCGAAGTGCTGGCAACGCTGCCTAGCGCCAGTGTCCACTGTGTTGTGACCAGCCCGCCATACTTTCGGCCTGCGCGATTACGGCACGGCGCAGTGGGACGGCGGGGATGCGGCGTGTGATCATGCGCGACCTTCGACGAAAGTTAGTGGCGCAACGACGCTTCGCATGGATGGCCGCGAGCATATCGGGCTTTACGACGCTGAGAAGGCGGCGGTTCCCGGCTATCCGTTCCGCGACGTATGCGGCAAGTGCGGCGCGCGGCGCATTGACCGGCAGCTCGGGCTGGAGCCCACGGCCGAGGCGTATCTGGCGGCGATGGTGGAGGTGTTCCGTGCTGTCCGCAGAGTGCTGCGCGACGACGGCACATGCTGGGTGAATATCGGCGATAGCTACGCTGCCAACGGCATGCGGCAAACCGGCCGGAACGACGCCGATACTATACGAGCGATAGACGCCAATAGCGGTCGCCGCCCTCGCGCAATGGGCTATGGCGACAATGATCGCGGCGGCCGTCAACAGCTTAGGGTCGAATACAACGTCAAGCCCAAGGACCTGCTGCTGATGCCGGCGCGGCTGGCGCTGGCGCTGCAGGCCGATGGGTGGTTCATTCGCTCACAGATGCCGTGGCTGAAACGCTCGTGCATGCCGGAGAGCGCAACGGATCGGCCGACATCCGCCATCGAATACGTCTACATGCTTACGAAGAAGCCGCGCTACTTCTGGGACGCCGAGGCCGTCAAACGAAGTGCCAACGGACACCAGGGTGGCGTGGCCATCACGCCAAAAGAAAGCGCTCCTGGTTTGGGCGTCAAGAACAACACCAGCTTTCGTGAGGCCATCGCCGGCCCGGTGTCCTCCCGCAACTTCCGCAACTCGGACCTGTTCTTCGACAGCCTGGAAGTGCCCTACGGCATGATATGCGACGCGAACGGGCTGCCGCTGGCGATGGACGTGAACCCAGCCGCTTTCAAGGAAAGTCACTTCGCAACATTTCCACCAAAGCTGATTGAGCCACTGATCCGTGCCGGCACCAGCGAGCGCGGCTGCTGCGCCGCCTGTGGCGCGCCGTGGGTGAGGGTGACGGAGCGATCATTCGTGCCAACAAGAACCGGCAACAAAGACGCGGCCAAGGGCATCTATCCGGGTTCGCTGTGGGCCGGTTCTGGGGCGCTCAATGGTCGCAATGACACCACCACCACCGGCTGGCGCGCCTCATGCGCCTGCGAGGCCGACGTAGTGCCCTGCACC
>Ga0157376_10000209_pt1 | contig 40543 bp, 38 predicted proteins | sample M45metaG_FD_121801 | JGI IMG/M metagenome (GOLD analysis project Ga0157376, IMG submission 121801) | Miscanthus rhizosphere microbial communities from Kellogg Biological Station, Michigan, USA - M4-5 metaG | ecosystem: Host-associated > Plants > Roots > Rhizosphere > Soil | place: USA: Michigan...
ATCGTGGTGGTCGCACTCGCGATCGTCGCCTCGCTGACCGCGATACGCGGCAATGAAAGTCGCGGATCCTGCTGCAAGGCGCTGCCCGCCGGACCCGACCACGTCGGCGCCTGTACGTAGACGAGCGGCGCGCGCTGCAGCGCCGGTGCGAACGGCATCGCTCGTTCAAGGCTTTCAGGAATCACACCGTCGCAGCCGCATTCGCCTTCGATCGCGCCGATCCCGACGCAGCCGAGCGGTTCTCCGCGCACCCAGCGGCCATGGTCGACCAGGATTACGTTGCCATTGGCGATGCTGATGTCGCCGATGCGCCCGCAATCCGGCGCCGGCAACCGTGCCGACAAGCACAGCATGAATCGCAGCGCATCCGGCGCAGCCCATTCGATCTCGATGATGGCGATATCGAGCAGTTCGTCGCGCGTGTACTCGATGCGTGTCAGGCGCACGGCCTGGCGGTGCGTCGGATCGGCATCGGCGGAATTGCCGGTGAGCGGGCCGAGTACTTCCTCGAAGATCAACACATCGCCGACCATCAGCTTGCGCGGTGTGTCGGCAACGGCGGCATTCGCGCTGCGGGTTGCGGTCTTCGTATCGCGAGGCACGTTCGGCGGCGGCGCGGAAGAAGGCGGCGCATCGGGCCGGGGCGGCGGAGTCGGATCGACCAGCGTCGCGCGCATCGCGCCTTTGCGCAGGCAACATTCTTCGTCGCCCCAGGTGTGGAACCGCAGGCGGCTGTGCTGCGCGACCAGTGGCGTCGGCTTCGCCGGTGCGAGCGCCTGCTCGAATACTTCGTAGACGTCTTCGGGGACGATTTCGAGCGCGCTGTCCTGGCAGGTCCAGCCTTCGGCGATCGCGGCAATTTGCTCGTGCGCGGTGACGAAGTACGCGTCGACCGGGAGGGAGCTGTCCGCCGTGCATGCGAGCGCGAGCCATGCCCGCGCATTGCAGCCCTCGTGCAAACGGTAGTCGACGAGGCGCGCATGACGGCGCACCGAGATGCGCGTGCGCGCGGTCTCGAGATACGCTTCGGTCGCGACCGCGTCCTGGTACGCGCTGAGCTGGTCGGCAGCATGCGCAAGGATCTCGACCAGGGTAACCCCGAGGTCGGGCACGTGGCGCTCGCGCCAGTCCGGAATTGTCGTCGCGAGCCGATCGAGCATCAGCTGGCGGAACGTTTCGTAGTCCTTGGCGAGATAATCGATGTCTGGTGGTGCCGTGTGCGTCGGTGGACACGGACGCGTCGCCGCGCAATCGAAGTCGTTCTGGCAATCGATCTTGAAACTGAAATCGATCGACGCGTACCGCGGATCGATGCCGGCCGGTGGCGCGTCCTTGTCCGATTGCACGACGCGCAAGGTATAGGTCGAGAAGTCGCCATAGCGATCGAGCGTGACGATCAGGCATTCCGCACCGCGTTCGTCGTCGCCTGCACCGGGCGCGACGCCGGTGACGACGATGCCGCGGATGCGCCGTCCGCCTTCGATTCGGATGTTCTGCGGCGTGAGCCCTTCCGGCGGTGCGCCGAAGAAATACACCAGCAGGGACAACTGATCGGCTGCGACTTCGACGTAGTCGATGCCGTTCCAGCGCGGATTGGCGAGCAGGTCGCGCCGGCGCGATTCGACGCGGCAGTCGAGCTCGAACGCGTTCATGCCGTGATCTCCCGTGCGAACGTCGCGCTATGCGACTCGCCGGTCGCGCGCAATGCGTAGTCGAGTTCGACGCGCAAGGTCGAGTCGATCGCCTTGACTTCAAGCGAACGCACGTCGATGACATCGCCGAGCCACTGCGCCAGTGCCGCCTGCGTGGTGAACTGCACGGTCGCGGCAAGTTCCGGACTGTTCGGCGCGAACACGAGCTGCATCAGGCCGCAGCCGAAGTCGGGACGGTTGATCCGCTCGCCCGGCGTGGTGAACAGCAACTGCTCGATCATGTCGCGCACGTGGTCGGCGTAGTCGGTCGTGGCGGTTGCTCCGCGGCGATCGAAATGGAATGGGAAGTCGATATTCATCGTCAGCGCCTCATGTCGCGATGACCCGCACTTGCGACGATGCAACCAGCATCGGCGTACCGTTCGACACGCAGGTCGATATGCCGGTCGCGATCACCAGCGGTTGTCCATTCGATGTCACGCGCGTCGAGCCGAGGGTCCAGGTGCCGGTCAGGCACGGACTGCCGGACGGCGTCAGCGAACAACCGGCGATCGCATACGGCGTCGGCAAGGTCACCGTCGGTTGACCGGACACGAGCACGCGCGCATTCGGCGCGGTCGGCGTCGCGACGCCGACATGCGAGCAGGTCACGATGGCGCCGAGATGCAGGAGTGGTCCGGGCATCGTCGTCTCCTCAGGTCACGACCAGCGCAGTGCCGTTCAACGTGATCTTCGCGCCGACGATATCGACGCCGGCCGGTGTCACCGAGATCAGCGAACTAGCGCACTTGATCAGGATTGCGGTCGGCATCACGGTCACCGACGTGCTCGGACCGACCGGTCCTGCGGACAACGCGACGCCGGCTGCAGGCAATCCGAACACCGTTACCGAGTTGTGCCCGGTCGTTTCGAGCACGATGTTCGGTGTCGGCGGCGGCGATGCCGCGCCCATCAACGGAACTTCTGCGGCGATGCCCCAGAAGCAGCCGGTCCAGATCGGATAATCCGGATCGCCCTGCTCGAACTCGATCCACACGCCGGCGCCGATCTCCGGCACGAAGAACGCGCCGCTGGATTTTCCGGCGACCGGCATGCACGGCAATGCGAACGTCGACGGAATCAGTCCGAGCACATCGGGCACGAGCGCCTGGATGCGCCCCCGCACTTCCGGATCGACGTTGCTGAACACCGTGCCGCGATACTTGCCGTAGTAGCGTCCGTTCTCGCTCATGCCGGCACCCGTGGCAACGTCGAGATCAAACCGTTGCGCGACAGAGTAAAGCTCTGCTTGTACTCGCCGCGTTTGATCGTATGCGTGACGCTCTTGACGTAGTGCAGGCCGTCGTACGCCAGACCCGCGCCGCGCACGCCGACGAGCTGGCGCGCTTTCAGCAGGCGGCCGTAACGCACGACGTCGAGGGAACCTTCGCCGGTAACGGCTTCGGCCCATTTCGCCGCTTTCGCCAGGCCGATCATGATGCCCTGCGGCAGCGAGCGCTTGGACAAGTCGTCGCTGACCGGTTTCAACTGCGTCGGGATCGGAGGAATCAGGCCGAGTGGCGGACTCAGGGGCGTGATCGGCGGCAACGGAATCGGGATCGAGACCTTGGTGATCTCGTTGTAGTAGAACAGGACCGGAATCGCGTTCTGGTTGTTGTCAAACTTGAAGCTGAGCGACTCGACGTTGCTGAATCCATCCATGTTGATGTTCAACGCCGGCTGCGGCACGCCGACCTTGATCTGCGGTCCCCAGTACGCGATGTTCATGCCGGGCAGCGGACCCGGATCGATGTAAAACACGTAGCCGACGCGCTCGGCGAGCTGGCGGATGTAGGCAAGGTCGGTGCCTTTCTGCGCTTCGATCTTGGTGGTCGGCAGCGGCACGTCGACCAGCACGCTCGGAATCACCAACGGCACGATGCCGAGCACTGCGTACTTCGCGCACAGCAGCGCGACGCGCGCTTCTGCCGGCATCGCCGGAAACGGCAGGCCGCTGAAATCCTGTTTGTCCATCAGCACGGTCAGGTCTTCGCCGGTGACGTTCAACGTCGCCTTCGACGCCTTCGTGCCCGGTGTGATCTGCGTGTTGGTGACCGCGCCGTCCATGATCACCTGCGGCGTGCCCTTGATCGTCATGACGATGACGACGCGCAGGATCGGCAGCGGCGATGCGCCACCGGCGAGCAGGAACAAGGTGTGCAGCGGCGATTGCGTGTCGATGCCGAACGACAACTGGAAACCACTGCGACCTTCGTCGCTGGTCGTCACGGTGATCTCCTGCAGCGCTTCGATCACCGCGCGCGGCGCGGGGATCGGCACCAGTGGTCCGATCATCAGGCTCAGATTGATGCTGCCGCTAAGCACCGAACAGCCCCGGCAATCCGATCGGCAAGGTCAGACGCAATTGACGACCGATCGTCGCGGTCAATTTGCGCGGCAGCAATTCGCGATTGCCATCGACCAGGCGCCAGAACAATTCCGGATCGCCGAACGCGCGTGCGGCGATCGTGTCGGGACGATCTCCGACCACGACCGTGGTGTACGCAAACTCGGCGAGATCTTCCGGCTGTGGCAGGAAACGCCGAGCGAGATAGTTGACCTCGCGCCCATCCGGCAAGGCGCAGGTCTTGATCGGCGTCAGCAGGTAACGTGAGTTGGCGGCGAAGGTGCCCATGATCTTCCTCAGGGGATTCCGGTCAGGCCGAGTTGGCCGAGCGTGCCGCCCGGTCCGCGCGCAGCGAGTTGTTCCTTGCGCTGCAGGTAACTCATGAACAATCCGCCGCCCTTGTTGGCGAAGCCGAGGTCGTCGACCGACAAGACGCGCAAGCCGAGGCTGACCTTCGCGCGAATCGGATTCAGTGCGGTGTCGAAGGCCTCTTCGGTGATCGAGCATTCGCTGATGCGCACCGGCACGATGCGTGTGCGGCTCCAAACGAACAGGGTCAGCGGTGCTTCCATCGGGATGATCTCGAGCTCGCCCGAACCTTGCAGTGCGTCGTTCACCTGCAACTGCCTGCTGCTCGGATAGACCAGCGTTTCGAGCAAAGCGAGCTGCGGGAAAATGCCGACTTCAGTCGTGGCCTGATTGTCGTCGGGGAATTCGAGCTGATCGGTTGCGTCGATCTCCGCATCGAGCTTGATCGTCTCGACCGGCGGTCCTTTCAAGCGCAGCGCTTCGGAATAGTCGTGGCCATCGGCGCCGATCGCCTGGATCTGCAGGCTGCGCGTCAGCGTGTCAGGGTTGTACTGCAGCACGATCATGCGCGAGGTCAGCACCGCGGACGTGACCGGATCGAGCGGAACGATGCCGCCCTTGAGAATGCGCGGCGTGCCCGGGAACGAGCTCATGGCACGTGTCCGAAGCCGAGCAACTGGTCGACGCGACTGAGCACGTACGAGAAGCCCTGCACGCGCGGACTGCGGTTGCCCTCGATCGTATAGAGCATGCCGTCCTTGACCGAATGCACAAGACCGATATGGCCCTGCCAGCCGGTCAAGCTCACGCGCCACCACACGACGATGTCGCCCGGCACCGGCACGTAGCCGCTGCCGGGATCGTGCGTCCAGCCGCGCTGCTTGAATTGCGCGAGCACGGCGCGCGCGCCGACCGTGTAGGGGAACGGCATTTTCTCGACGTCTTCGCCGCTCGCTTCGTAGAAACACCAGCTGATGAACGCGGCGCACCATGAGTCGCCGGTGCCCATGTCGACTGGCTTGAAATACTTGCGAACGAACGGGCCGCTGTTGTTGCCGCCGATCTCGCGCGCGCCCTGCTTGATCTCGCCGATCGCCGCCGCGAGCGCGGCGCGACCGCTCTTGCCGCCGCCACTCGGCATCACTGTGTAGTCGACCGCGCTCGGCGCTTCGATGAACGGCTTGGGATGATCCAGGCTCCATTGCGTCAGCGGACCGACACTGCCGTCGACAACCAGGGGTTGGCCATGCTGATCGAGGTTCTGCGACTGGAATGCCTTCACCGCGCGCACGGTCAACGCATCGAACTCACCCGTTGCATCGCACGGATAACCGCGCTGCGTGAGTTCGCTCTGCAGGTCGCGCACCGCCTTGCCCTGATCGCCTTTCTTCAACACGTCCATCGCAGTATTCCTTCGTCGTCGATCGTCATGCGGTTAGCGGTCGGTATCGCCGAACCAGGTCGGCGTGCCCTCGCGCGGGTTGAAGCCCTTGCCTTGCTTGTGGATATCCGCGTGGTGGAGTTCCCACATCGTTTTCTGGATCGCAACGCCGACATCGAGCTTCAGGCCCGTTCGCTTGGGGCGAACCGTGAACAGGTACGTATCCGGTCGCGCGACTGTCGCGCGCGCCATCTGGATCGCGGTCTTGTCGTCCGGCGGCGTATCGACGCCGATCGCAATTTCGCCGTCCTTGAACTCGTTCTTCGGAGCAAATACGAACACGGTCTTGTCGCCCTCGATGTGCGAGGACCCGAATGTGAAACGAGCCGCAACGGCCTTGCCCTGCTGACTGGCGAGTAGGGCCGTTTCCTTGCCTTTTTCAGGAAACGGTTGCTCCGGGTAGACGTGTTCGACTGTGTCTTCGGTAGTGCGCTCCAGCTTCGAGCGCATAGAGGCCCAGTCGGTGATGAACGCGTACTCGGGTTTCGCCTTGATGCGTTTGAACGCTTCGTCGTTGGACAGCTTGCTGATGCCCGGTTCCTCGTAGTACGGACCGGCCAAAGACTGCGTGCCGCCGCCGAAACGCTGCTCGTGGGTCGGCGCGATCACGCGCGCCTCGCTGCCGAACGCGGTGCGCAGTTCATCGAGCATCTCGGTACTGCGACCGAGATTGCAGCCGCGAATCGAAACATTTGTCCAGAAGCCGACCAGGTCCGACTTCGGTTGCGTCAACGAGTGCTTCTCGTTCGCTTCTTTGAGCTCGGAGTACTGCACCTGCCGCGGTGTCTTGTCGGCGGGATTGAGCGAGAACTGCAAGGTGCCGTCGGGATGCGCATGGGAAACGATGATCAGGTCTGCGACCGGCTTGCCTTCGGAGTTGATGCGCTGATTGATGCCTTCGAGGTCGCGCACGTCCTCGATCATCGTCGCACCCGGGTGTTCTTTCTTGAAATAGATTACCGCTTCCGTATAGAACTTGTTGTTCGATTTCGGCGCGTCGGCGCCCATGATGAAGACGTAATCGATGCCGCCACGCGCGCTGTCGACCTTGCCGATCTGCGCCGCGATTTCCTTCACGACCGCCGCGGTCTGGCCTTGCGCGAGGCGCGTGAGCACGTCGTCGCCAGCGACGATCGTGCCCTGGGTGCGCGATTTCTTGTCGGTGAATTCGACCGTGATCCCTTTCTTCTTCTTATCGTAGCGGCTGCCACTGAGTTCAAAGTGCTCATCGAAGTGATGATTGTTGATCAGGCGCCAGACGACTTCATGCACGGCGAAATCCGGGCTCTTCGATTCCAGTGCGCGCTTCGCCTTCGCGGCGATCGCGGCGTCCTCCTTGCCTTCGGCGGCGACTTCGTCGGGATCGCGCTCTTCGCGCTGCACCCTGTTGCCCGCGTTGCCCTGCTGCACGACATGGGTCAGTTCATGCGCGATCAGGCCCTTGCCCGCCGGCGTCTCGGGCGCGTAGCGGCCCTCGCCGAACACGATGTCGTGTCCGACCGTATACGCGTGCGCATCGAGTTCGTTCGCGGACTCGGTCGCCGCAACGTCGGTATGCACGCGCACGCGCGAGAAGTCATGTCCGAAGCCTTGCTCCATCTCGCGACGAAGCGCGTTCGGCAGCGGCGCAGCGCGGCTGCCGAGTCCACGTTGCGCGTGTGGGTCGACCGCGCTTTCGTCATCGCGCGAGCCAGTCGCGGCGCTCGCGGGCGGCGACTTCGATATATTGCGGCCGGCACCCGGCGATCGAGCCAGCACGTTCGCCGCGACGTGATCGGCCTCGGCTTCGAGCGGATCGTGCGCGGATGCGGCGCGATGCTTGCGCTGCAGCACGCCGCGTTTGCCCGCACATGCGCCGCACTCCGTCTTGCCATAAGTCGGCGCACCACACGCGCAGTGACGCGAACGCATCGCATCGCCGGCGCGCGCCGGCGTGGCCGCGCGGACGGCAACGGCTTGCGCGGCCTTGCGCTCGTTCATCCGCGCCCTCCGCGCTTGCGCACCGCGGCGAAATAGGCCAGCAGGAACGCGCCCCAACGCGTCTTCTTCACGAAGTCCAGTCGCGCATACAGCGGCGAGACGCTGGTGGTCGGGAAATAGATTGCGAGTCCGCTGGAGTGCTTGAGATCCGCACCCTTCGAGCCTGCGGCGATCACGATACCGTTGGCGCCGCCGACCGCGGCGAGCACGTGGTCGCAGGCACGGCCGATCGGCGTGTTCTTGCCGACGCCCTGTTTGAGCAGGTTGCACAAATCGCACAGATCGACGTTGTCGACGACATCGAACGACTGCACTTTTCCCCGTGCCTGCATGATTGCGCCGCGCGTCGCGGGCTTCGCGACACCGGCCTTGAGCGCGCTCGCCAATGCGCCGATCGCGGTCGCCAGCGCGGCGCAGCGCGCCAGATCCGTGGCCGACTGGGTGACCCCGGCGTTGGTGCCGTACGAGGCGAGATACTCCTTGACGACGGTCTGCGCCAACTCGGCGCTCGTCATCGTCGGGCGCGCAGCCAGCGCTGCGAGCACGCGCTGATAAGGCCAGCCATCGCCCGGTTCGGTCTGCTCGGAACCGACCAGGAATTGCGTGCTGTCGCGAATCTGGTACGCGACCTCGGCCATGCTCATCAGGCACGCGTCCATGCCGACCAGATCGATCTTGCGGCCGAGACGTTTTCGGGTTTTCAGAAACACGGCTTTCATCTCGACGTTGTCGAGAAAGTCCTTCGCGTTGTCGTCGAGCAGGATCGCCCGCGCACGCATACCGCCGGCCGCAACGGCTCGCAGCGCGGTGTGCGCAGAGGTCGCGAAGAAAGCCCGACGCAGGCGCCGCGCGCCGACGCGATTGAGATCAGCGACGGCCGCAGTCGCAACGGCCGGGCCGACCGGACTGCGCACGCTCTTGCCGCGGCGCACGAGCGCGATGCCGCCTCGCCCCGCTGCCCTGCCGCGCTCGCCGGCATAGATGTCGGTATCGTCCCAGCCTTGGCCGTGGTTCCAGAGCACCAACAGGTAGCGGCGCGCGGGATAGTTGTCGGTCGCCCAGTTGATGAAATTTTCGAGCGCCTTGGGATCGCCGGTATCGGTTTCCCCCAGCTGGGCAATGGCGTCATTGGCCAGTGCGCCGCCCTTGCGCAGGAAATAGCGCGTCGTGCCGACATTCGCGGCATGCCGGTCGAATTGTGCGACCAGATTGATGTCGCCGTTCGAACCGACCTGCTTCATTTCGCCCAGATCGGTTACGCCAGCCGCATCGAGGTTGTTGTCGCCGGCGAGGTAGACCATCACCGTCCATGCCTTGGCGCTCATCGTGACACCCTCCCTGTTGTGATTGATGCCGATTGCCGGCTCGAGCCCAGCGCAGCGTGAAGCACGCGCGCGACACTGCTGCCGAGCGTGGCCGGTTGCTGTGCGGCGATGGCGGAAACTGCAGTCGTCCTGAGTGAAGGCAAGGCGACGCTTTGCGTCTGCGGCGGAGCCGCCTGCAGCAGGCGCGTCAGCTCCGCACCCAACGCGACGCGCACCGCCTCGCCGTCGACGCTGTTCGCAGCGCAACCGTCGAGCACCAGGCGCTCGATGTGCAGTTCGATCCTCATGTGCCGTTCTCCGCGCGTTCGAGCCAGCGGAAATCCGTTTCGTTGACCGGCTTTTCGAGTTTGCGAAATTCGCAGCGAGCCGCGTCGAGAAGCATCGGCATGCCGAGCGGCATGCGCGCACGCGCGGCCAGGAACGCCGCATTGAGCGCGATCGAGTGGATGCTCGCGCCGGTCAGATTGAAGCGCGCGAGGCGCGCGAAGTCGATCACCCCGGTGTCGATCGCGGCCGGCAGGGCCTTGCGCCAGATCGCCTCACGCTCAACCACGCCGGGGAACGGGAACCTCACGATGAAGCGCAGGCGGCGCAGGAAGGCGTGGTCGAGCGCGCTTTTCATGTTCGTCGCGAGGATCGCCAAGCCGCGAAACGCTTCCATCCGTTGCAGCAGGTAGTTGACCTCGATGTTCGAATAGCGATCATGACTGTCCTTGACCTCGCCGCGCTTGCCAAACAGCGCATCCGCTTCGTCGAACAGCAGGATCGCGCCGCCGCCCTCGGCTGCGTCGAACAGGCGACGCAGGTTCTTCTCGGTCTCGCCGATGTACTTGTTGACGACCGCAGACAGATCGATGCGGTAGAGCAGCAGGCCGAGTTCGTTCGCGATGACCTCGGCAGCCATCGTCTTGCCGGTACCGCTCTCGCCGGAAAACAGCACGCTGATGCCGAGGCCGCGATTCATCTGCGCACGAAAACCCCAATCGTCATACACGGTGCCGCGATGTTCGACCTGGTCGGCGATCTGGCGCAGCAGGGACTTCTCGGCCGCGGGCAATTCAAGATCGTCCCAACGCGCCTTGGCCTCGACCGGCTGCGCGAGCTGGTCGAGCACCGGGCGCGCGCAGGCCAGGCATTGTGCCCAGAGCAGCGCAGGCAGTTGCGCTGGATCGTCCCGCGCCAATGCCAGCGTCGCGCCGGCGGCGTTGCGGATCGTGGTCGCGTCGAAATCGAAATGCACGGCGGGACGGCTGGCGGCTTGCGCATGCTCCTCGCCTATCGCGTCGAGCCAAAGCTGGCGTTGCTCCGCCGGCGTCGGCTTGGCGATATCGATCGGCAATGTCGCGCGATCCAGGCCGGGCCACGGCTCACGCACATCCAGGAACACCAGCCCTCCGAAACGCGCGAGCGCACGCTGCAGCGCTACTCCTGCCGCACCGAGCCGGTCGGTATCGAGCGCGTCGATATACAGCGCAAGCGGCAACAATGCGCACTCGCGCTGCCACAGCCGCAACAGGGTTTCCTGGTCAGCGAGCACGCCCGGTATGCCATCAGCACCGATGCGATAGATGCGCACGTCGAGCGCAGCGGCGACGTGGGCAGCGACGAGTTGCTTGCTCGGTGCGTCTGCACCGAGCAATTGCACGATCGGAACAGCCGACGCGGGTGCCGCATGCAATCGACGCAGGATCGTGTCGGCCGCGGCGCCCTGCGATGCCGGCAAGCCGACCGGCTGATCGGGCAAGGGGTTCAGCAGCGGCGCGACGCGGTCGTCGAGGTAGTTGGCACCCTTGAGATAGCTGACGATGCGCTCGTCCGCGCGCAAGGCGCTGCCGACCAACGGTTGTGCCGAGAGCTGGCTGATCTCGATCAGACGCCAGTAGCGCAGCGGACGCTCGGGCGACATCGCGTCCCAGGCAGGCTGGTCGAACAGTGCCATCGCCAGGGCGAACGTCGGATATGGCTTCGACGCGTCGTGCTGCGCACGTGCGCACAACAGGGCAATGCGCGTATCGAGTTCCATCGCCGCGCACAGCAGCAGCAGATCGCGCTCGAAGTCGCTGAGGCCGAGGCGTTGCGCGAGCACCACGAGCGCGGGCGTCACTTCAGCGTCATCGCTGATCGCTTCATGCACCGCCGGCGCGGAGGACACCGCTGGCGATGGTGTGCTGGACGGTGTGTCGCACGCGTGCGCGTCGCGCCGGAACAGCCGCCGCAATCGTGAGTCCCGTGGCGGCGTGGCCGAGACTTCGGCTGCCGGGGCAGTCTGCACAACTGCCGTGTCGGCGCCGGCAAGACGTCCCATGCGATCGCGCAGCGAAGCCAACTGTGCCGCGAGGTAGCGATTGTTCGCCGCCTGCCATTGCTCGTAAGCGCTCATGGCAACGTGACCTGCTGGCTCGGGTCGAACACGGGCAGCGGCGGATTGCCCGCGTAACTGACCGGGATGCTGTCGACGCCATCGACACGCACGCGCACGACGTAGGAGTTGCCGGGCACGACCTTCCTCGCCGTAAACGTCGGCTCATACGGCAATGTCGGGTCCGGAGCGGGTGGTGGTGGCGGTGGTGGTGGCGGCGGTGGCGGTGGTGGCGGCGGGTCGGGTTCGACCGGGCGATCACCGAACAGCAGCAGTACGCGCTGGCCCTGGCGGCATTTCGGCACGCTTGTGATCGCCAGCGCGACGTCGCGCAAGGTCGGACTGCCCGGCGTGACGCTGATCGTCGGCGCGACCGTGATCGTCGGTGCCAGTCCGAAGGCGAGTTCGTTGCTGATCAGCTTGACCTCGTCGCCGACGCCGACAACGGCGGCGACCGTGTACTGGCCGGGCACCCAGGCTGCGGCGGCCGGATCGGCGGGCGCCGGCAACGTGAACTTGATCTCGCCTGGCACATTGCCGGCTTGCGGCGACAGCGTGAGCGGCCCGGCGAGGCGCGCGGTCGAGAAGCGCAAGATCGTCTTCGCAAGATCGAATGGCGGACACACCAATGCGACCTCGTCGCCAAGTCTCGCCGCGGCCTGCGAACGCGGATAGCGCAGCGATTCCAGCGTCGGCGCGCGGCTCGTCGTGGCGTCCACACCGCGATCGTCCTTGCCGCGCTTGAGCACAGGTAATGCAGCACGCGACGGCAGCAGGCTGTCGATCAGCAGCACGGTGACCTCGTAGCCCGCGGACACGCGGTAGTTGGTCTGCAGCGCGGTCCACAGCTTGGACATCTCATCCATCGGCAAGGTGAGCGGCGTCACCCGCAGGCGTTCGAATTGATCGGCGAGATCGTTGTTGGCAAGCACGCCGCGAATCTCGTCGCGACCCAGCAGCGGGTGGTCGTGCAGTACGCTCATTGCGCCGCCGAGCACGCGATGACTGATGCCCTCGTCGTCGGACTCGTTGCCGTAGGCGGTCATCAGGTAGTGGAGATTCAGCGCCAGTGGCGGTCGACCGACTTCGCCCGGCCGGCTTTGGTTTGGCAGATCCTGGTTGCGCCAGGCCGCATTTACCGCGGTCTGGTACAGGAAGATGTTGAGTTGCGCGTTGACCTCGGCAACGTTCCTGCGCGCCATGTCTGGCGGCAACGTCGTGACCTGCAGGCCCGCGAGACTGCCGTCGCGCAGCGGAATCTCCTGCTGCAGCAGGTTGCGCAGCGTCAGCGTCGTTGCAGCGATTGCCAGCGAGTTGCTCATGACCTTGGCGCTTTGCGTTCGAGATATTCGTCGAGACGCATGGGCTGCCGCGCCGGCTTCGCGCGGGCGGCTGGCTTCGGCACGGGTGCGGCGGCGCGCACCTCGACGCGGCCGATACTGATCGTCACGGCCGGCGCGGTCCCCTGCTGCTGCGGGGCCTGACGGGAACCCTGGCCGTCGGCTGGCGACGATGCGCGCGAAGTGACCAGTTCGCGATTGGGCAACAGGCTCGCGACTCGCGGACGCACCGCATCGTGCGTCGGAGCAGCGAAATCGAAGCGCCGCGGTCGCATCGGCTCTGGCATATCCGGGCTGCGCGCGTCGCCCTGATGGAGCTCAGCAATCACCTGTCGGTCAACAGCAGGAGCATGCAGGTTCGGCGCAACCAGAGGCGCGCGCGCGATCGTGGTCTGCACGGCAGGTGGCAGCGGCGGCAATGCATCGTGCTGCCGGCTGCGGTCGTCAGCGCTGTCAGACGTCCGGACCACGGGCTGCCAAGCGCGCGTTGGCAGCGCGCGCTCCTTGTCCGGCCCGTCGGCGATGGGCGTCCGCTGGTCCCCGCTCCGGGTGCCGACTTCCGGCCATGCGGCCCTGCGCAGGTCGACAGCAGGCGGCGCAACGTCTTGCCCAGATTCGGGCAGCGCTGGCTCTTCTTGACCCGGCTGCTGCGTTGCCGCGGTCGGCTCGAACAGACTCGTCGGCCGCGGGGCAATGATCGAGGCGCGTTCCTGCGCGCGCTCGATCACGTTCGCGAGGAAATCGCTGTGGCGGCTGCTATCCACGCTCATGCGCGACTGAGCTCCAGATACAGCTGACGCCGCGTCGGACTCAACGCGAGCACATCCTGCTCGCTCCACGCGTAAGCGCGGGCCAGCGCATGCACTTCGCGCAAGGTGCGGCGTGCCCACGCGTCAATCTCGCGCCACAGGAACGCCGCGATATCGAAACCCGTCTGCCAGCGCTGATTGCAATCCGGGCATTCGAGCTCGAGTTCGGCCGCCGCCGCCGGGTCGGCAGCACGCATCGCCGCGCTGATCGCATCGAGCGCCTGGTCCGACAGCGGTTCCCCGAGGCCGGTTGCGGTTCGACCGGCGTGCGCCGGGAGCAGGCAGCGCGACACGAGCGCGCGCCGCGCAGCGGCAGCATCGCCCGGAAGGCCGATCAGATCACGCAGGCACGGTGAGCGGAAGGTGACACCGTGTTCATCCAGACAGAGCGGCTGCGGCTGCGGCGCGTCCGCATCAGGCAGCATGCGCGAGAGGTCTATCGTCGACTCGACGATGCTCGCGCACGCCGGACACGACGCCACGAATGCGAGTTCGACGCCGAACAGCTGCACGCGCAAACGTTGCAGGAGCGTTTCGCATCGGCCGAGCGGCAATGCAGCGAGTTCCTGCTGACACGTGTCGGGGAACTCGTAGGCAAGCAACGCGAGCGCCCGACGCGGAGGCGACAGATTGAAACCTCGTTCCCACACGTCCAGCAATCCGCTTGCGTCCAGGTTGTACATGCGCTTGTGTCCATCCGCAGTCAGGCCAGTACCGGTTCGCTCGGCTCGGGCACTTCGACGTCGCGCTGCCAGCCCTCGTTTTCGAGCTTGATGTGCTGGATCGCAACGGCATTTGCGTTCGCGTCGAGATCAGGCAGCGCCTGATACTCGGAGACCCAGCAACGGAACAGCTTGTAGGCAAGCGCCAACTGGCCGGCTTCGTTGTATACCTCGATGATGATGTCCTTGCGGAAATCCTTCAGCGAAACCTCCGAGCCGAGACCGCCGCCGAAATTCCAGACCTTGTTCGCCCACGCCTCGAACTCGGGATCATGCGTGACGCCCCGCTCGATGGAGATCGCCTCGTACTCGGTACGCCCCGGTGACTTGCGGCTCGAACTCGGATCGCCGCCCTCGCGATGCTTGACCACCTCGGTCGTGCGCTTGAGTCCGCCGACCTTGCTGACGCCGGCCACATAGCGGCCATCCCACTTCACGCGGAACTTGAAGTTCTTGTACGGATCGAAACGTTGCGCATTGACGGTGAATTGCGCCATGACGGTCTCCTCAGGTCTGGATATCGCCGGCGATCTGCTGCAACTGGATCACGACGAACTCGGCGGGTTTGAGCGGCGCGAAGCCGACCACGATGTTGACGACGCCGCGGTTGATGTCGCTCTGCGTCGTCGTCTCCTTGTCGCACTTGACGAAATAGGCGTCCTTCGGCGAACTGCCCTGGAACGCGCCCTGGCGGAACAGGTCGTGCATGAAGGCGCCGATGTTGAGGCGGATCTGCGCCCACAGCGGTTCGTCGTTCGGTTCGAACACGACCCACTTCGTCGCGCGATACAGCGTCTCTTCAATGAACAGCGCGGTGCGGCGCACCGGCACGTACTTCCATTCCGAGCCGCGCTCGTCGTTGCCCTGCAAGGTGCGCGAACCCCAGACCACCGTGCCGTAGGTCGGAAAGGTGCGGAGGCAGTTGACCGCCAGCGGGTTCAACACGCCGTTTTCGTCATCGGTCAACCGTACCTTGGTGTCGAGGATGCCGGTGAGGCTGGCATCGCTGCCGGCCGGCGCCTTCCACACGCCGCGTTGCGTATCGGTGCGGGCGTAGATACCGGCGATGAAGCCGCATGGCGGGAATTCGCGCGGCCTGTTCTGTTGCAGCGCATCCGGCGCGCTCAACCAGGGAAAATAAAATGCGGCGTTGATCGCATCGTCGCCGGTGATTCCGTCAGGGCCGTTTTCCAGCTTGTCGAGCGTGGCATCCTGCGCGCAATCGGCGATCAGGAAGGCACGCCGGTCGCGGCAGAATTTCTGCAGCGACTGGATCGTCGCCTTGTTCGTTTCGCCGGGGATGCACAGCAGATTGAACAGGTCGATGCGATCGAGCAGAAAGATGCCGCTGGCCGCGTTGGTGAAGTCCAGCGCGGTATCGAATGCCGCATCGTTCGGCACGAGGGGGTCGCCGTCGCCGCCGCCCTTGAGCTTGGCCGCATCGGGGATCGTGCCGTCGGCCGGGATTGCCGTGTCGTCCGGCGCGTCCGTGCCGGTAGTCGCCCCACGCACGTACTCGGAATCGGAGTTCAGCACCGCACCGACGAAGCGCGGATCGTCAGTTTTCATCGAGAGGTTTTCGAACGACTCGACCACGACTCCGGTCGGAATCAGCTTGATGTTGACGACCGACACCCGGAAGCGCGTCGGATCGGTCGACAGCTTCTTCGTCACGATTGCGTAGTCGTTGGCCCATTGTCCGGGGCTGCGCGCGGTGACGTCGAGTTTGCCCAGCGACACCTTCGACGTCGCGGCACCTGCTGGCGCGTCGCCGGGCTTCACCAAGCGCACGATGTAGGCGCGCTGCCCGCCGTTGGCGAAGAATTGGCTGACCGCGTAGCCGAGCAGGCTGCGCGTGTCGAGACCGCCGAACTTGCGGACGAAATCGCTCCAGCTCAGCACCAGTTCGGCGCGATCGGTCGGCCCCTTCGGGGCCCAGCCGACGAATGCGGTAATCGATGTGGCAACCCCGGTGATCGTGCGCACACCGCTGGGAATTTCTTCGACGTAGACACCTGGATATGTGAGCGTGACGGGCATTTGCATCTCCTTCGCTGCGCTTGGTACGGCCTCGGCGCGGTCAGTTGCGCAGGTGGCCAGAATGTTCGTTTGCTGTGGGTAGGGCGTAGAGCGCGTCGCCATCGGGCAGTACTTCGCGGCGCAATGTACCTGCCTCGACCATCGCGCTCAGCACTCCCGCGATGCGCGTTCGGCCGATTTCGTATCGCTGTAGCGGTAGCCACCATGCAACGATGCCGTCAAGGGTATCGGCTGCGTGTGGATGGCTCTGCAGATAAGCAATCAAGACCTGCTCGATCTCGCCGCCATATCCTTCATGGTTGGATCCACCGATCGACATAGCGCGCCACCTCCGCGGCACTGATGGCAACTCCTGTGCCAGCTGGGCACGTGCGGCTAAGCCCACGTCCCTCCGCCAAAAGTGGAAGAATTGACATTTTCAACCGGGTCAACCGGCACCCGCTCGCCCGGCTCGCCGGGTAAACGTCGACCCGGCGACAGGATCGCTACGACGAAAACTGCTGTCGCTGGATGCCGTGCTTCTTGAGGAGCTTGCCGAGTTGGCGGCGCTCGGTGCCGGAAAGCAGCGCGGCTTTGCTGATGTTGCCGCGGGTTCGCCGCATCAGGGCGGTGAGATAGCCAAGTTCGAACTTCTCGACGGCGTGCGTCTTGGCCACGCAAAATGTCGCGGCGTCTCCGCCCGCATGCCCTTCGACCGCGACTGGACTCTTCACCAACGCGGGCTCGACTGCGGCGAGTTCTTCAAGGCCGATGCTCTCGGTATCTGCTTGCAGACAAGCGCGTAGCACCAGGTTCTCGAGCTCGCGCACATTGCCGGGCCACGCGTATGCGCACAATGCCCCCAGGGCGTCGCCCGTCCACCGACGTCGCGGAGTGCCAAGCTGTTGCGCGGCAACAGCGAGGAAATGCTCGGCGAGACAGGCCGGGTCTCCCTCACGATCGCGCAACGCCGGCAGGCGTGCGTAAAGGGCGTTGAGTCGATAAAGCAGATCGCGGCGAAAGTCCCCTGACGCCGTGAGATGGTCCAGACAGGCATTCGAGGCGGCGATTACGCGAACGTTGGCCGTATGTGCAATACCTCCACCTACCGGCCGATATTGGTGATCCTGCAGAAAGCGCAGCATCGTCACCTGCGCCTTGGGCGAGAGGGTGTCAACTTCGTCGAGGAACAGCGTTCCGCCACGCGCGTGTCCGACGAGTCCCGCTTGCGCAACCTTTGCATCAGTGAACGCACCGCGTCGGTGCCCGAACAGTTCACTCTCGATAAGGGAATCGGGCAGCGCGCCACAGTTCACCGGAACGAACGGCTGATTGGCGCGAGGTCCCGAATAATGAATCTCGCGAGCTGCGAGCTCTTTGCCGGTTCCGGTCTCGCCTTCCAACAAGACCGGAAGGTCGCAAGAGGCGAAACGATGCAACTGGGCCATCAGGGCAAGCCACTGCGGCGATCGTCCGATAATCATGATGCTCAACTCCCTACGCTACCTGCAACGCCACCCGCACGTCCAATGTCGCGAAGCAACAGCTTATCGTCCCAAGTCAACCGCTACAGCCGCCGAAGAATACGCGCGGGCACGTTGCGATCCACAACGCAGCTCCCGGCAGAGGCCATAGCATGCGACGAGTCGTCACCGGTCGTCGCCCTTGCGGTAGAAGTCAGTCTGGCTCGCAATCGTGACTCTTGCGAGACGTGCGAACAGACCGCCGTTGCACGCCCATAGCGGCTGACAACGAGATTGCTAACTTTTGCTTGCCGTTGCCGGAGCCGGAGTTCCACAGCAAGGGAAAACGCCGGGTCACCGGCGCGCGCATGCGAGAACGCCAACGCAATCACGAGCGCGAACTTGTGGCTCTGATCGAGTTGACCCGGATCTATCCCGTAGATAGCTTGGCAGTGCGCAGCCACCCCTCGAGCGCGACACAGTCGGTGCACGATGTGGCTCATCTTTGCTTGGCCGCTTGCGCCGTCGCCCCCCGTGACATGCGCGCCTCCTGCTAGCCACCTCCCCGTCTTGCGCAGGTGTTGCACAACCTTGCGGAAGTGGACACCTAAGAATTCGAAATGCATTCAACAACAAAGCAAAGGCAAAATACGCCTTCCAGATCTTTTTGCCATACGGAGAAAATGTTAGCGCCGCTACGCCGCGGTTGCCTGGTGCCAACTCGATTTTGGTCCGCTGAGGAAGCTGCCGAGCGTCCCACAGCCTTGTAGCGGACATCTTCGAAACAGTCGTGCCAATCCTCGCGTTGTCGCACTCGGCACTCGCTGCGTAGTGCAATTTTCCAACTTGCAACTGCAGTTTCGTGCACGCGGCGGTATCTGGCTTTTACCGCATACGTGCGGAATACTTGTGCAGTTGCTTGGCGACAAGCCAACCGTTTCGCTTGCACCAGTCGCCAACGGATTGTTGAAAGAGCGGCTTGAAATATTCAGGTAGCAACGCTGCTTATAAAGCAACCCTGTAGGGTGATAAGCCAAAAACCTCTTGCCGTTTGGGTCTTCATAGAGGCCCGCGTGCACTGGAACCAAGGAATAGTCCGCTGCGTTGCGCGGCAATCTACACAAGATTTTCGAGACCCGGCAAGACGCGGGTCTTTTTTTGCAGGGCCGCGATGCGTTGTTCAGCATGACTTGCGTGACGGCGAGACACTGTTGCGAAAACTTCGAAGCTTCGCGCGGACGCGGCCGGCTGCAATGGGAATGTCGACAGCGCGGTCTGATGCCTTGTACAGTTCGCGATGGCAATGAAACGAATCATTCTCCACCTGCTCCTCGCCACAGCCCTGATCTTCCAGGGCATCGCCGGCGCATTTGCCGAGCCCGCACCGCAAGCGATGCATGGAAGCTGTTGCCCGGATGGCGCGCAGGCCGGACAAGTCCACCACGCGAAGTGCCCATGCCCGGAAAAGCAGCACTGCATGAGCGACTGTCAGCTGATGTGCGCGTCCGGGAACCTCGGGCTGATCACGCCATACCAGGTCGCCGCTGGATCAGTTCCTTCTCCCTCCGCGCGGCCCGCGCGCGCCGATAGTTTGGTAGCGCCGCGCAGCGACACGCCGCCGATTCGACCTCCGATCGCCTGATCTACGCCATTTGAGCCCGCCGTTCCGACCGCGGAGCGGTGCCGCGTGCCTTGCGTACGCGCGACCGATTGGAGATCACAGTGTTCGAATCCACCCAAGGCGCAGCCTGGCGCGTAGCCGCGTCGCTGGCGTTTGCCGTGTTTACTTGTCCGGCTGCCGCCAAGCCAATCGCTTTTGCCGACGGCACGACGATCATGGCCGAGTATGGCGCCGGGACGATGGAGGAAGCGCAGGCGTTCTACGCGCCGTATTACTGGCTCTCGCTCGGCGCAGGATTTCTTCGCCTGGACAGCGATGTCATGCCGCGCACGCGGAACATCGACGATCTGCGCGCGAACTACCTGGTGCACCGCTGGAACCTCGACGACGCGCAGGCAAACGTATTCGCCTGGGGCGGGCTGGGTTCGGCGACGGGCAATGATTTCCGTGGAAGCGTGCTCGACCGCGAAATCGGTTTTCAGGCCGACTATGAGACTCGCCGGCTCTACGCGTCGTGGGTCACCGACCTGCACGAAAGCACGGCGTATTCGGATCGAATCGATACGCTCCAACTCGGTTTCGCTCCGTACGCGCACGACTACCAGGACCTGGCCACATGGCTGGTGCTGCAGGCGCGCGACTACAGCGGCGGCATCCACGATGGTGTCGAAGTCGCGTTGCTGATTCGGCTATTCAAGGGCGGCGCCTGGGTCGAAGCCGGCGTGACGCAGAGCGGCAAGCCGCAAGTCATGATGATGTTCAACTTTTGAAGCGAGAAATGCCATGCGCAGTTGCATGATTGTTTTGTGTTTGGTGCTGGCGGCAACACCTGTATTTGCCCGTGCCGCAACCATTGAAATGGAAGTGAACGGCCTCGTTTGTGCGTTCTGCGCACAAGGCATAGAAAAGAAGCTTCGCGCATTTCCGGCGACCGCCGATGTCGTCGTGAGTCTGGAAAAGAAGCTGGTTGCCCTGTCGACGAAAGAAGGCCAGGACATTCCAGACGATGAACTCAGGATCGCACTGACCAATGCCGGCTACACGGTCAAGGCGATCCACCGCGAGAACGAGTCCCTGGACGACGTGCGCAAACGCCTCGGGAGTCCTCGATGAACGCACCGCTCAGGCGCAACGCCGGCCTGGCCGTCGCCGCACTGTTGGCGAGTTCCGGAACATTGCTCTGCTGCGTGCTGCCGGCGGTGATGGTTGCGCTCGGTGCGGGCGCAACGCTCGCCGGTTGGGTGAGCGCGATTCCGCAACTGATCTGGCTGAGCGAGCGCAAGGCGCTGGTATTCGGTGTCGCAGCGGTCGTCCTGTCAATCGCCGGATTCGCAATGGCCAGGGGACGACGATTGCCGTGTCCCGCCGATCCGGCGTTGGCGCGCGCATGTGTCAGGTTGCGACGATTCAGCGCGATCGTCTACGCATTTGCCCTGGTCGCATTCCTGCTGGGTTGCAGTTACGCGTTCGTGCTGCCGGCGTTGACCTAGCTGGGTCAATGCAGCAGTGAAGCGCACGCCATTGGTTCGCGCGGAGAATCAGCCCACAGTCGCGCGCGCGGCGCGCCGCCGCGCGACTGACGCTTCGCCGCTCGAAGTAATCTCGAATGACCCAAGGCTCCAGCGCGCGAGACCCTTCGCGATCAATGAGTCGCGAACGCCGCCCGGCACGCGGCGATCGGTTGCCTCCTTGCTGAGAGGACCGCGGCTGATCGCCAGGAGCCACTGCACTTCTTCGCCAGTCAATACCTGCGGATCGGGCATCTGGGATGGTCTCGTCAATCAGGCAACGGCGGTCGCCGCGCAATCAGGTGGATTCCCTCGAGCGTAATTTCCATCACGCCGCGCTTCCATTGGATCAAACCCTTTTCGAACAAGGCGCGATGCACTTCGTCCGGCATCCTGACAGGCCCGGTCGCACTCCTCTTCGGCCGGCTCTCGAGCAGAGCCCTCAACCAACGAGCCTGCTCGTCGGTCACCCCATCTGAATCAGACATCGCTCGCCCCCTGTTGGCGAAGGAATCGTGCAGGTTACCAAGCGATGCGTGTTGCGAAGCAGGTCACGTTCCTGAGTAAAGGAGTGCTAACGGCGCTGTTGATCGACGCGTCGTAATCTGTCGAATCCTCTTCCGCGACAACGCAGTGGCGGTAACATGTTGCGTTGCCCCGGTTGTGGAAGTTCCCGATGTGCTATTCGGCCCAGATCTGGCAGAACTATCGCAAGTATGTCCGCGCGTGGGGCGCCGACATCAGCTTCGAGGATTTTGTGCGCCTGTACTGGAACCGGCAGTCGAATCCTGGAATCAAGGTCGCCAAGGCAATGGACGCCACTTTTTCGGTTCCGCAGAACGACGCCGAGCGCAGGATCAAGGCCCTGATCGACGAATTCGACAAACGGCAGGCATCGAAATTCGAGCAGGAAGTCTTCAAGCAGAAGAAACGCCTGGCCGACGCGGAACGGACCCTGCAGACAAAGACGACGAAGGCGGCGCTGGAAAGCAGGCGCATCGCGACCGACAAGATCGACTGGGCGCTCGGCAAGCTCGCCGATCTGCGCCGCAGCGAGTTGAACGATGAGGACTCGCGCATCTTCCCGGGCTGGTACGCGCCAGTGATGATCGTCGAGAACGGACGGCGCGTCGTCAAGCCGATGCGCTATCAGTGCCGCCTTGCCGGCAAGCCGGCGTTCTACGACACGAAGTTTCCGGGCACGTACAACGCGCGGCGCGACAGCCTCGGCGGATTCTGGAAGGAGCACTTCGGCGCCACGCACGGCATCATGATCGCGAATGCGTTTTTCGAGAATGTCTCGCGCCATCGGCTCGAAGGACGCGAACTCGCGCCCGGAGAGAAGGAGGAAAACGTCATCCTCGAATTCCGGCCGCGGCCGACGCAGGACATGCTGATCGCCTGCCTGTGGTCGAAGTGGCAGGCGCCCGGTGAACCGGAGCTGCTTTCGTTCGCGGCGATCACCGACGAACCGCCGGCCGAAGTCGCGGCCGCGGGCCATGATCGCTGCATCATTCCGATCAAGGCGGAAAACGTCGAGGCGTGGCTTAGTCCAGCTTCATCGAATCTGCCGGCGATGCAGGCGATACTCGACGATCGCGAGCGGCCGTACTACGAGCATCGGATGGCGGCTTGAGTCGAGCGATTGAAGTCGTCGCACCGGCGTAAGCACAGGCGTGTTGCGGATCAGATTTGCTGCAGATCAGGGCTTGTTGCAGACGATGATGACCATCGGAGTGCGTTCGACCGGCGGGCTGGCAAAGTGACGGTACTTGCGCGGCTGGGCATTTCCCCAGCGATCGAGCTTCGATTTCCAGGTGTCGGCCGGGTCGTCGACGATCGCACTCTTCTTCTTGAAGACGGACAACGGAAAAACCTGCTTCATCAGCTTGTGGCCGTCCTGGGTCCAGTCAGACGGAGGCGATTCGTTGAGCCATTCGAAATCCATGACCAATGTTCCTTAGCGAGGTGTCAGCCGACGGCGTTGGCTACAGCAGCCTGACCGTGGGTCAGCTTTCCATTATATCCCGGAAAGCGCCTTGCTTACAAATCAATGGCTTGCTGAGGACGACCGCGGGGGGATCGTCAGGCCTGGACCACTTTGGGCGAATAGCGAACAGGTCGCAACGGAGACGTGCCAGCGTCTTTGCACCGCGTCGCCAGATCGATTTTGAGCGCACGTACTTCCACAAGCATGCTGCTACGCGCATGTGCGCCGTCGCTGGGCGTCGATCTGTTGTTCCATCTCCGGCGCAGAGCTGAAGTACCTGCCCCAGGAATTGCGCTTGTTCCATCGAAAACACGCCGACGGATGGTGCTGGGAGCCCGCGATCGGTACGACAACGACAGGCGGCGAAGTTGTCGCTAATGGATGGCAACCGCACACTATTGCTGTGCGAAGGCAAACAGGCATACGATCGGAGCACGTGTCTGGGGGCATGCTGCTCGACTCAGGATTGCGCGACGGAGGGGCTCGCCATTGAACGCAGACTTCGGCCGGCGGCATCGGGGGTGCCTAGGCCGTCACCATCACGCCGGACTTTGAAATGATCGCCAGCGACGAGTGGCGCGCCGGGTTTGCGGCGCACGATTCCCGCTTCGTTCACCTGAACCTCCGACAGCGATCGGGGAAGTTGTGCGCTTCGATTGGACCAGGATCCGCTGCCGATGGCCATCATCCTCGTAGTTGACGATCGCGCCATCAACCGCAAGTCCCTGAGCGCGCTGCTCTGCTACGCCGGACACGAAGTGCATCAGGCAAGCGATGGAGCGGACGCGCTCGAAAGCGTGCGCGCTCAGCGCCCCGACCTCGTGATCACCGACGTGATGATGCCGACGATGAGCGGCAGCGACTTCGTCATGCTTCTGCGCGCCAATCGGGAAACGGCCGACATACCTGTCATCTTCTTTACCGCAACCCATCGTGTGCCCGAGGCGCGCAGACTGGCGCGGGCCTGCGGCGTAACCGCGGTGCTGTCCAGGCCGGCCGATGCAGAAGAAATTCTGCGAGCCGTGGAGACCGTGGTCGGGTCGATCCCAATGCCGCTGGCCGATGCAGAAGTCGCTGCGCAATTACCCGGTTTTTTTGGCTCCGCGCTTCCGGCGTACCTGCGCAAGCTGACGGAACTGCAAGTCAGCCTGCGCGAACGGCTGGACCAGGTCGGCGAATGGCGCGATTCCAGGAATTCACCGGACAGCGCCGAGGGAGCGCTTTCGTTCCAGGCATTCAGCCTGCGGCTGGCCGCGCTGCTGGAACTCGACATCGCACTTTCCTCTGAACGCGATCCGCAAACCTTGCTGACGCTGTTCTGCCGCAGCGCCCAGGACATCATGAACTGCCAGTACACCGCGCTCGGAATCCTGGACTCCGACGGCCGTCGACTCAAGTATGTCGCCACGCGCGGATTGAACGACGAAGTGCAGGCCCGGATCGCCGCGATCGACCCGGCAATTGGTCTGTTCGGCAAAGTCCTGACGACAGGAGTGTCGTATCGCGCAAGCGCCGAGTCCGGCGACAGTACAAAACTGCCCGGCCTGGAGAATTTTCATCCGCCGGTCGATTCGCTGCTCGTCGTTCCCCTTCCCGTGCGCTCGGCGACCCCGTTGACGGGCTGGATCTATTTCGCCCAGCACCTCGGCGGCGAGGCATTCAACGAGGAGGACGAGCGCTTCGCCGTGACGATGACGGCGCAATTCGCGCTCGCCTACGGCAATCTCGTCCTGTACGACGGCGTCAAGCGCGCGGTCGAGGAACTGCGCGAGAGCGATCGGCGGTTCCGCGACCTGCTCGACAACGTCGAACTGATATCGGTAATGCTCGACCTCGATGGCCGCATCACCTACTGCAACGACTACTTCGTGCAGCTGACCGGCTGGAGGCGCGAGGAATTGCTGCACCAGCTCTGGTTCGAACGTTTTCCGCCCGAGAACGAACGCGGGGCACGGCTGGATCGTTATCAGAATCTTCTTGCCGGAGACCGCAGCGCGCAACACATGGAAAGAGAGATCCTGACGCGCGTCGGCGAACGCCGCCTCATCAACCTGAATCACACGCTGTTGCGTTCGGCATCGGGCGAGGTCATCGGCGTGGCGAGCATCGGCGAGGACGTCACCGCGCAGCGACGCGCGCAGGCCGAACTTGCGCACAGCGTCACCCACGACATGGTGACTGGACTGCCGCGGTTTGTCCTGATCGAGGAATACCTGCAAGAGGCCTGCGTCAACGCCGCCGCCAACGACGGCCGGGTCATCGTGTTCTATCTGGATCTGGACCGGTTCCACTCGGTCAACGAGACCCAGGGCCGCGCTGTCGGCGATCACGTTCTGCGCATGACCGCCGACCGGCTGAGCGAGTTGATCGGAACGAATGGACGCGTCTCCCATGTCGCCGCCGACGAATTTGCGATCGTGTTGAACGATCCGGTGCTTGCGCAGGACCAGGTCGAGTTCGGTGAATCGATGCGCGCCGGCATCGAGGCGCCGATCCACTTCGAGGGCCGGCGCCTGTTCGTTTCCTGCAGCGTCGGCGTCAGTTGCTTCCCGGACAACGGCTCGAGTCCGCAGGAACTGCTGCGCCAGGCCGAGTCGGCGATGCTGCGGGCCAAGCACGAAGGCCGCAATACCGTGATTGCGTTTAACAACGAGCACAAGCAGGAACTCGAGGACCGCTTCACGCTCGGCCTGCGCCTCGGCGATGCACTGCGCAACGGCGAGTTCCTGCTGCACTACCAGCCGCAGATCAGCGGCCAGGACTGGCGCGTCAGCGGCTTCGAGGCACTGTTGCGCTGGCAGAGCTCGGAATTCGGCTTCCTGACGCCCAAGCGCTTCCTGCAGGTCGCCGAAGACCTCGGGATGATGGACGAGATCGCCAGTTTCGTGCTCGAGTCGGCATGCCGGCAGGCGCGCGCATGGATCGACGCCGGCATCGAAGACTTCTCGATTTCGATCAACGTTTCGCCGACGCAGATGCATCGGCAGGCCTTCGCAACGGAAATGCACAAGGCGCTCGCGCAATGGCGGCTGCCGGCCAGTTACATCGGGCTGGAACTGACCGAGAGCATGATGACCGGCAACGTCGAGCGCGTGACCGGCACGATGCGCGCGCTCAAGGCGCTCGGCGTGAAACTTTCGCTCGACGATTTTGGAACCGGCTACTCGAGCCTCAATTACCTGCGCCGGTTCCCGATCGACACGCTCAAGATCGACCAGAGCTTCGTGCACGACATCAGCACGGACGCCGGCGCCGCCGGCGTGTGCCGCGCGATCATCACGCTCGGCCATCAGCTCGGCATGACCGTGCTCGCCGAGGGCGTGGAAAACGCCGCGCAGGTCGGCTATCTGCGCCGCAACGACTGCGACTTCTTCCAGGGCTTCTATTTCTGCAAGCCGGTTTCGGCACAACAGGCCCTGGAAATCCTGCGCCACCGCTACCTCGCCCATGAAGGCATCGAGCAGCTCCCGGAGCAACAGCCCACGTTGCTGCTGGTCGACGACGAGGAGAACATACTCAGCGCGCTGATCCGCATGCTCAGGCGCGACGGCTATCGCATTCTCACGGCGACCGGCGCGGACGACGCGCTCGACGTGCTCGGCCGCAACGACGTGCAAGTGGTCATCTCCGACCAGCGCATGCCGGGCACCAGCGGCACCGAGCTGTTGAGCAAGGTCAAGGAGATGTATCCGGACACGGTGCGCATGGTCTTGAGCGGCTACACGGACCTGGCAGCCGTGACCGCGGCGATCAACCAGGGTGCGATCTACAAGTTCCTGACCAAGCCGTGGAACGACGAAGAGTTGCGTATGCAGATCCGCGACGCATTCCGCATGGCCCGGCGGCCACGCGAGTCGCGAAGCTCCGGCGCGCCGGCATGACGCAGGTATCGGCAACCGCTGTAGTTCCGTGACTGAAACCGGCGACAACCACGTGAGTGAGGAAGCTGCCGGCGGTTCGCAGCGCAAGCTGCCGGCCGGCGTCGCCTTCGCCAGACTTCTCGACTGCCTGAGCGAACCTGTTCTCATAACCACGGCCGACGACAGCGCCTGGCACAACGCCGCTGCCGGCGAACTCGACGCCTGGCTCAAGAGCGACGACCCGTCGCGCAGTCTGTTGGCGGAAATGCGCCCGGCGATGCCGTCGGGTCCAATCGCGCCCGAGTCTCACGGCGACGACAAGACGATGACGTTGTCGCTGAAGAAAAAATCCGGCGAGGAACGCAGCTATCGCGCACTGATCCTCCACGCGGCCAGCGAGCCGGGCGACAGCATGCTCGCCTGCGTGCTGATCAGGACCAGCGGCGCCGGAATCAAAGACAGCCTGTTCGATCCACAAGCGTATTCGGAAGTTGCTCGAGCGCGCCTGGAAGAAGTACAGCGGCAACTGCTCCAGGCCGACCGCCTGTCCACGATCGGCCAGCTCGCTGCTGGCGTGGCCCACGAGATCAACAATCCCATCGGCTACGTCCAATCCAATCTCGTCACGCTCAATGATTACGTCACGAGCCTGTTCCGGCTGCTGAGCGCCCAGGACGCCGCGCTGCGCCATTTGCGCTCCGCGGAGCCCGAGCGGCTCGCGCAGATCGAGCAGTTGCGCCATGAGATCGACTTCGATTTTCTCGCCAAGGACGTGCCGACGCTGCTGGCAGAATCACAGGAGGGAATCTCCCGCGTGCGCAAGATCATCCAGGATCTGCGCGAGTTTTCCCGGGCCGGCCACACCGAGAAATGGACGCTGGCCGACCTGCACGCCGGCCTTGACAGCACGATCAACATTGTCTGGAACGAGCTCAAGTACAAGGTCGAACTGATCAAGCATTACGGTGACATACCGGCCATCGAGTGCCTGCCGTATCAGCTGAACCAGGTCTTCATGAATATCCTCGTGAACGCCGGGCACGCCATCGAGCAGCGCGGGCAGATCACCATCCAGACGCATGTCAGCGGCGACTTCGTCTATGTCGAAATCTCCGATAGCGGCAAGGGCATCGCGCCGGAGCACCTGTCGCGCGTGTTCGAACCGTTCTTCACGACCAAGCCGGTCGGCAAGGGCACCGGACTGGGCCTGTCGATTTCCTACGGCATCGTGCGCAAGCACAGCGGCGAGATCGACGTGCGCAGCGAAGTCGGCGTCGGCACGATGTTCATCGTCAAGCTGCCGGTCCACCAGCGCCATGACGTTCAAGACGGGCCCAACTAGAGAATGTCGTCATTCCTGCGGAAGCGGGAATGACGCTAAGCCAGTGATCAGTTGCGAAGTCGTTACCGGGTTGTCCCGCTCGCACGGTTTGCGAGTTGTCCGAAGCTCAACGCGAAATGGCGCGAAATTCGTGTGCCTTGGTGCGGCTGACCGGCAGGCTGCTGCCATCATCCAGCCGCGCTACGAGGCGGCCATCGGCCTGGCGCTGGAACGCTGCCACGTGATCGAGATTGACGATGTAGGTGCGATGGATGCGCGAGAAACGCTCGCCGTCCAGGCGCGCCTCGAGCCGGTTCAGGGAAAGATGAACCAGGTGCTGCGCATCGCGCGTGTGCACGTTGACGTAGTCGCCGACCGCTTCGAACCAGGTAATGTCGCCGACGGCGACCGGAACGATCGAACGTCCGGTGCGCACGAACAGGCGCGTCATGGCCGCCTGCCCAAGCAGCTCCCCGAGCCGGTCGAGTGTCGCCGGCAACGGTTCGCCGAGCGCAGCGCGCGCGCGCTCGAGGCTTGCGCGCAGGCGCTCTGCACCGAAAGGCTTGAGCAGGTAATCGACCGCACCAAGTTCGAAGGCCGTCACGGCATGTTCGGCAAACGCGGTCGTGAACACGACAAATGGCTGGTGCGTCGTGCGGCGCAGGACTTCGATCCCGGAAATGCCCGGCATCTGGATGTCGAGAAAGACGAGTTCAGGCCGCAGCGCATCGATCGCTTCGACCGCGGCCGGCCCGCTGGCCGCTTCGCCGATACAATCGATCCACTCGACTTCGGCAAGCATGTGGCGCATGCCGGCGCGAGCAACCGGCTCGTCGTCGACGATCAACGCCGTCACTCGCGCACGCTCATTCATCGCTCGGCACTCCGGCCACTGCCGATGTTGTCGTGCACGGCAGCGTCAGCGTCGCGCGCAATCCTTTGCCAGACGCGCTGGAGATCTCGAGCTGAGCACGCGTACCGTACAGGTGCCTGAGCCGCTCGCGCAGGCGGCGAAGTCCCGTCCCGCTGCCGCTTTCGATCTGCGTGGAGGCAGCGCCGGCGCCATTGTCCGTGACAGTCAGGCACAGCGTGCCGTCGCTGACGCGAGCCGCGATCGTCAGCGTGGTCGTCTCGGCCCGTGGCGCGGCGCCGTGACGCACGGCGTTCTCGACCAGCGTCTGCAGAGCGAACGACGGCAGCAACGCATATTGCGCGGCTGCATCGATCTCTTCGCGCACCCCGAGGCGGTCGCCAAACCGCATGCACTCGATCGCGAGGTAGCGCCGCACGAAGATCAGTTCCGCGGTGAGCGGTACGAGATCGCGCTCTTCCTCGATCGCCGTTCGCAACGCGCCTGCCAGCTGCTCGGCGGCGCGTACCGCGCCGCGCGGATCGACCGGAATCAGTTGCACGACCGTGTGCAACGCGTTGAACAGGAAGTGCGGGTGCAGCTGGGCGCGCAGCGCCGCCAGTTGCGCGCGCGCCGCCAGCGCCTCGATCTGCGCAGCACGCTGCGCGGCGCGGTTGCTGTAGGTCACGCCGGCGACGATGACGTACAGCCAGACGCCGACAATCATGAATGGAATGACGCCGGGCCCGACCACAAAAACAGCGGCAAAATGCCCGTGGGCAACCGATTGCACCACGCTTTCGATCGCGCTGATTAACACTAGCCAGGCTGCCGCGTACAGAGCCGCTGCGATGAAGTGCGTCAGCACGAAGCGAACCTGCATCGGATGCGGCCATGGCAGGCGCGCCGTGAAACGATGCACGGCCACGCCGAGAACGGCGGCTGCCGCCATCATGCGCGACGCGTACAGCGTGCCGCTCAGCAACGGCAGATCGTGGGCGCTGACCATCATCAGCGTGAAAAGCGCCCAGATCGGCAGCCAGCCGATGATGATCTGCAACCAGAGCCAGGCGCGCGACACTATTCAGAACCCCGGTGCGTGAGATGAACGTTGCAACACAAGATGCTCCTTCCGCCTGACTCGCGCCATCCTGGCGCTCGCCCTTCGGGCCAGGTTCGCTGTTCGCAGGCGCTCCGGGTGCCTGCAGTCGGCACCTTCCTCGCTTCGCGGGGGAAGGGAAGCCAGAGAGCCGCACTCTGGAGTCTTCCCCCGCTTGCGGGGGGAAAGTGGCGGCAGCCGAAAGGGGGCACGCGCTAGGTTAACCTGCCAGCCATTTAGGCAGACTGGCTGCGAAGCTGCAACAGGACTGCGTCCACCCTACCGCGTCGCCGCCGCGCCGACACGCTTGGCGTCAATTACCAAAACAGCCTCGTCCCAGGTTGCACCGTTGTCGGCGGAGCGGTCGTTCTGCAGATGGAAACTGTCGGCGGTGATCTTCGAGTAGCGCGCCCGAGTCAAAATCGGTTTGCCTTCGGGATCCGTGCCCTTGCCGTTGAGCACGATGTCGGCATCCTGCAATTGTCCTTTCGATTCGGTGATGCGCCCGCGATAGACGTCCAGGCTCACGACAAGCCAACCGCTATCGGCGCTCGAGTAGGCGCGCATCGCGTGACTGAAGCCAACCGGATTGCCGGACTTGTCGATGATGCGAACCTCGTCGTCGACACCGAAGCCGTCGAAGGCGCGCCACGCCTTCCATATTCCGGTGAGTTGCGGCGCACCATGGATTTTCGCCATCAGGCTGTCGGCCTTCGGATGAACTTCGAGCTCCCATTGGCCGATCAGGAAGTCGAATTGTTTGGCTTCTGGCCGCGGCGTCGTCGGGGCCTGCTGCGCGCCCGCGGCGCTCGCACAAGTAATCATTAGCGCAAGTATCGTGCCTCGAAGAATTTTCATGTCTGCTCCGGCCCTGAGGGCAACGTGGGGTGCAGGGCGAGCATGCCATCGCGTTGCGCACCGAAACGGCTGGATTCGCCCAATCGCCGTGGCAGGCAGTTGAACGGTACGCGGCGACGGCCGACGAACGCTTACAGTGCAATCCACTTGCAGCGTCGAAGAGGAACACGATCGTGCTTGCGACAACCAGCATTCCCCACAAGACCCCTTCCGCGCCGTTGATCGCATTGCGTGGAGTCGGCAAGACCTACGCCGGCGCGGCCGGGCCGTTCCACGCGCTGACCGATGTCGACGTGGAAATCGGACGAGGCGAATTCGTTGCGATCGTCGGCCAGTCCGGCAGCGGCAAGTCGACGATGCTTAACCTGCTCGCAGGCATCGATCGTCCGAGCAGCGGCGAGGTCGTCATCGACGGCGTGGCCGTGCACGGATTGTCCGAACGCGCGCTGTCCGCGTGGCGTGGTTCGGCGGTCGGCATCGTGTTCCAGTTCTTCCAGCTGCTGCCGACTCTGACCGCCGCCGAGAACGTCATGCTGCCGATGGACTTCTGCAACCGCTGGCCGCGCGCCGACCGGCGCAAGCGCGCGCTCGAACTGCTCGACCGCGTCGGCATCGCCGACCAGGCCGACAAGTTCCCGGGCGCTCTGTCGGGCGGACAGCAGCAGCGCGTCGCCGTTGCGCGGGCCCTGGCCAACGCGCCGCCGATCCTGCTCGCCGACGAACCGACCGGGAACCTCGATTCGCGCAGCGCACAAGCGTTGCTGCAGGTCCTGCGCGATCGCGTCGCCGAAGGCGAAACGGTCATTCTCGTCACGCATGACCGCAGCGCGATCGAACAGACCGCGCGATCGGTCACGCTGGTCGATGGACGCGTCATCAGCGATACGAGCCACACTCATGTCTGACCCCGGCGCGTCCGCCAGCAGTCGAGCCAGCGGCGGCGCGCGGCTCGCTCTACGCTGGCTCAAGATGTTTGGAGGTCATCCAAGAGAGCCCAGCAAGCATTTCGCACCACGCTGGCTCAAGATGCTTCGGGATACTTGGCTGCACAAGGCGCGCACGCTGCTCGTGATGCTGGCGATCGCGATCGGGATGACCGCTGCCGGCGCGTTGTTGAATGCCTGGGCGCTCGTGCAACATGTCACCGAGTCGAGCTACAAGGCGAGCGAACCGGTTTCGGCAACGCTGGTCGTCGATGGCGTCGGACCGCAGCTGCTCGCGGAAGTGCGCGCAATGCCGGGTATCGCCGCGGCCCGCGTGCGGCGCACGGTCGTGGCGGCGGCGCACGTCAACGGCGCGCGTGCAACCGCATTGCTTTACTCTCTCGACGATTTCTCCAGGACCGACATCAACCGGCTGCAGCCGGAAATCGGCGAATGGCCGCCCGCCGGCGGCCACATGGTCATCGAACGGTCGTCGCTGGTCTACGCCGGCGCTTCGGTCGGACAACCCATCATGTTGTCGTTCGGCACTGGCTCTGCGTTGCCGATCGACGTGACCGGCATCGTGCGCGACGTCAGCCTTGCTCCGGGCTGGATGGACCACGTCGTCTACGGCTTCGTGACGCCGGCGACGCTGGAGAAACTCGGCGCGCCTTCGACATTCAACGAACTGCAGATCCGGGTGCGCGACACAAGCGCCGACCGCGACGCGGTGCGGCGTATCGCCGCCGACGTCAAGACGCTGGTCGAACGCGCCGGACTCAAGGTGACCAATGTCGATGTTCCGGTGCCTGGGCAGCACATGCATGCCGCCCAGATGGATTCGTTGATGCTGACGCAAGGTGCGTTCGGCCTGCTGACTTTGCTCGTCTGCGGTTTCCTGATCGTCAACCTGATCGCGGCGATGCTCGCGGGGCAGGTGCGCGAGATCGGCATCATGAAAACGCTTGGCGCCAGCAGCCGCCAGCTGTCCGCGATGTATCTGGGCATGGCGCTGCTGCTCGGCCTGGTCGCCGCGCTGATCGCGTTGCCGGCGTCGATCGCGATCGGCCGTTCCTATGCGGCCTTGAAGGCTGACCTGCTGAATTTTTCGATCGACGGCTACGCGGTTCCGTGGTGGGCCATCGCGCTGCAGATTGTCGTCGGCATGGCGCTGCCGGTGGCAGCCGCGGCGATACCGGTGCTTCGCGGCTGCCGCTTGCCGGTCAGCGCGGCGCTGCGTGACACCGGCATCGCCGCGAACGGCGCCGGAACGCGCAGGCAACGTACGATCGGCGCCGGCCGTATCGGCCGGCCCCTGCTGCTGTCGATCGGCAATGCGTTCCGCCGCCGCCAGCGTCTCGTGTTGACCTTGCTCGCGCTTGCGGCAGGCGGCGCGGTGTTTCTCGGCGCCGCGAATCTGCGCAGCGCGGTGCGTGCATCCGTCGATGGGCTCTTTTCGAGCCAGCACTTCGATGTGCAGTTGCGCCTGAGCGAGGCACAAGCCGCCGCGAAGCTCGAGCAAGTTGCCGGCACGGTCAACGGCGTGCTGGCCGTCGAGGCCTGGGCAACCGCGCGCGCGACGATCGCCAGGGACGACGGACTTCCGGGCAACGCATTTGGCCTCATCGCGCCGCCGGCGGTCACGGCGTTGTTCGTGCCCCCAGCGCCCGAAGCAGGCCGCTGGCTCGACAAGTCGGCGCGCAACGAGATCGTCGTCAGCCGCGTCCTGCTGCGCGGCGAACCTTCGCTTGCCGTCGGCGCGACGACGTCACTGACGATCGACGGCAATGTGTCGAAATGGACGATCGTCGGCAGCGTCGATGCGGGAGCGCAACCGGTCGCGTACACGAGCCGGGCAGCGCTCGCCGCATTGCGCGGCAGCGAGACGGCGCAAACTCTAGTCGTCGCATTCAAGTCACGCAGCACGGCCCTTCAACTCGACACGATCGCGCGCCTGCGCAGCGCCCTCGCCGACGCCGGCATGCCGGTCGCGAGCAGCCAGCGGCTCGGCGAAAATCGGCGCGTCATCGAAGATCACCTGCTGATGGTCGTCGACTTCCTCGGCGTGATGGGCTGGGTCATGATCGCGGTCGGCGGCATGGGGTTGGCGTCGACGATGAGCCTGGCGGTGCTCGAGCGCACACGCGAGATCGGCGTGCTGCGCGCGATCGGCGCGCGCCATCGCGATATCGTGACGATGCTGCAGGTCGAGGGCATCGTCATCGCGCTGCTCGGCTGGCTCGTGTCGATTCCGCTGTCGGTACCGATGAGCGTCGTGCTTGAGCGCGCGTTCGGAAAGATCATGTTCGAGGTACCAACGAGCATCGTGCCGGATGGCGGCGGTGTCACGCTGTGGCTGCTGCTCGTCGTCGTCGTGGCGCTGCTGGCCAGCGCATTGCCGGCGCTGCGCGCAACGCGGACTTCGACGGCGACGGCGCTGAGCTACGAGTAAACCGCACGCACCGCAACGCAGGTGCAAATCAGGACCGCGCGCACTACTTGCGCGCAGGTTCAAATTGCTCGCAAGCGGCGACAGGCTGCATTCATCAGTGGATGTCTAAAACGCCTGCATGGAATCCTGAAGAGGAGTCGCCGTGCAGTTTGGGATCAGCCCGCCAGCTTTTGCGCGCAGCTTGCGTGCCCGTTCGAGCCTGCTCGCCACGCTATGCGCGGCGACGGCAGCCGCGCTCGCTGGCTGCGGCGAAGTGGCGACGCTGCCGGTATCGGCCGGCACCGGTCCGGAACCGACGCTGCCGCCACCGAATCGGACGTTGATTCCGACGATCAAGGTTGCGCCGGCAAAGGGCTGGCCGTCCGGCACGACGCCGCAATCGGCGCCGGGCACACATGTCAGCGCGTTCGCCACGGGACTGGACCATCCGCGCTGGCTCTACGTACTGCCGAATGGCGATGTGCTCGTCGCCGAAACGAACGCGCCACCGAAACCTGACGACAACCGTGGCATTCGCGGCTGGGTCATGAGCAAGCAGAAAGCGAAAGCCGGCGCCGGCGGACCCAGCGCAAATCGAATCACGTTGCTGCGCGATACGTCAGGCACCGGCGTAGCCGCCTCGCGCAGCGTGCTGATCGAAGGCCTGAACTCGCCATTCGGCATGATCCTTGTCGGCCACGATCTGTATGTGGCCGATTCCGACGCGGTGCTGCGCTTCCCCTATTCCGATGGCGACACGCACATCACCGCTCCGGGCGCGAAAGTCGTCGATCTTCCCGCCGGCCGCATCAACCACCACTGGACCAAGAATCTCATCGCCAATGCGGATGGCTCGAAGCTGTACGTCACAGTAGGGTCCAACAGCAATGTGGCGGAAAACGGCATCGAGGCGGAAACCGGGCGCGCGGCAATCTGGGAAGTCGACACGAAGTCCGGAACGCATCGGGTATTTGCTTCCGGTCTGCGCAACGCGAACGGCCTGGTCTGGGAACCTTCAAGCGGTGCATTGTGGGCGGTCGTCAACGAACGTGACGAGATCGGCAGCGACCTCGTGCCGGACTACCTGACGTCGGTGCGTGACGGCGCTTTCTACGGCTGGCCATACTGTTACTACGGATCGCATGTCGACGATCGCGTGAAGCCGCAGCGGCCCGATCTCGTCGCGACGGCGATCGTGCCCGACTACGCGCTCGGGCCGCATACCGCGTCGCTCGGACTGGCGTCATCGGCCGGAACGTCACTGCCGGCGGCGTTCGCCAACGGCATGTTCGTCGGCCAGCACGGATCGTGGAATCGCGACCCGTTGAGCGGCTACAAGGTCATTTTCGTTCCGTTCGCAGATGGCAAGCCAGCCAGCGCCCCGGTCGATGTGTTGACAGGATTCGTCAGCGCCGACGGCAATGCCTACGGGCGACCGGTCGGCGTCGCACTGGACCGGCATGGCGCGTTGCTCGTCGCCGATGACGTCGGCAACGTCGTTTGGCGCGTTACGTCGCAGTAGCAATCGGCGGGCGGAGCCGTTTCAGTTGCAGCGGATCAGTTCGAGAGTGCTTTCTCTGCCGCAAGCAGGCGCATGCGCACGAGGTCGGCAAGCGTCGGTGCCGCCATCTTTTCCATGATGCGGCCGCGATAGGAATCGATCGAACGATTGGCTGTTCCGAGAGCGCGCGCAACTTCGCGGTCGGTCTTGCCGCTGATCAGCAGGTCCAATACGCGGCATTCCTGAGCCGTCAGCGAACTCAATCGGCGCAATACATCGCCGCGTTCGTCGTCGTCCTGACGCTGGCGCCGATGGCGGTCGATTGCCTGGCGCACGCGCGCCACGAGGTCTTTGTTGTCGACCGGCTTCTGGATGAAATCCACGGCGCCTTCGCGCATCGCCGAGACCGCGATCGGTACATCGGCGGCGCCGGTCAGGAAGATCACCGGCGTGTCGACACCACGCTGCTTCAGGCGAACCTGCACCTCGAGGCCGTCCATGCCAGGCATGCAGACGTCGAGAATGATGCAACCGGGCCGGTCCAGACGCGCCTGCGCGAGGAAGTCCTGTCCCGAGTTGTAAAGTTCCGCTTTGAGTTTCGCCGACGCGAACACGCGCCGCAGCGAGGCCAGCATCAGGTCGTCGTCATCGACGACGAGCACGACCGGCTCGTCGGTGTGGACCGCATACATTTCTGGTGGATCGATAGTCATCGGATAGGCGAGCCCACTCTCGCGTCCCATATGAACCCGGCAATGCTACTCGATCGGACGCCGCCGACAAAGCGGCCGCGGCCGCCGGCAAGCCGGCTGGAGGGCAATCCTATTGGCTCGGACGCACGATGCGCAATGCCGTGGCGCCGTCGAGATTCATCAGCGGGAAATAGACGTCATGCGTGCGTGGGTCGACGGCGACGACATGCGCGTGCGGACCCGAGAACACTTCACCGACCTTGACTACCTTGCCGGCTTCGAAGCCGAACAGCGCCGTGTTCCCGGACTCGCTCGCGACGTAAAGAAGGCCCAAGCCGGGATCGAATGCCAGAACGTCCGGGTCATCGCCGGTGCGGAACGAACTGGCGATCTTCCGGGTGCGCAAGTCAAGAACGAGCAATGTCGCATTGTCTTCGCACGCGACGAAAGCCAGTTGCCGTTCGGAGTCGATCAACAGGCCGTGATTGCCTTTCGCTGCTGGCAGCGGCGTGCGGCCAACGATTTTGTCCGTCGCCGGATCGATCTCGACCAAGTCGCCGACAGTCTGTACGTTGGCGAAAACGTGTTTCGACGCGGGATCGTACTGCGAATTGCCCACTTCGCCGCCTAGCGGGATCGTCGCAACGCGCGCGTTGCGGTCGACATCGATCACGGTCTCCGTATTGCCGTGTTCGTCGGAAACATAGAGCTTGCGGACTTCCGGCGCATAGGCCATCCCATCGGGATACACGCCCGCCGGTACGCGCGCCGTGACCTGCCACGACCGATCGTCGATCGCGACGACCTCGTTCGTGCCGGTGGCCGACGCATACACCTTGCCAAGTTGCGGAAGCGCCAGCACACCGTGAACCTTGCTCACGTTCGCAATCCGCGCGACGACGCGCCGCGCCTGCATGTCGAACACGATGACGGCGCTGTCGCCGAGATGCGCAATGAACAGGAGGTGACGGTCGGCATCCACGCTGGTGTAGTCGAGCCGCGTGGTATTGCCGCCAAGGGGCACGTCGGCAACCGGCAGCAGCGGCAATCCGGCAGCGCAGGCGCCGCTTGCAGGCAATTCGAGGATTGCCGCGATCAGCGCAGGAAGAAGGCGGCGCCACATCATTGCCGTCGACCTGCATGCAGCGCGTGTCGCGTTCGCCAACCGCTCAACCTGACGCTGATGGCGGCGCCTGGGCGCCGGCGCAGCAGGGCTCCAGCCATGAGTTTCGCCGCGTACGTTTCCGGCACCGCGCATACAGTGCATCATAGATCAACATGCCGTGTCCGAACCTCTCGATCGTGTCATGATCGCTCGCCGACCCTCCTGCACCGGTTCGCGCGCATGACTACCATGGATCAGTCGCGGCCGAACCTTCAGCAAACCCGCTCTTCGCCGGAGGAAGTCAGCCTCGGCGAGGCCACGCGCGTCTGGGCAAAGATCGGCTGGCTTGGCTTCGGAGGACCGGCCGGCCAGATCGCGCTGATGCATCGCGAACTGGTCGAGAAGCGCCGCTGGATCAGCGATGAACGTTTCCTGCATGCACTGAGCTACTGCATGCTCCTGCCCGGGCCTGAAGCACAGCAACTGGCGATCTACATCGGCTGGCTCATGCATCGCACGATCGGCGGCGTGATCGCCGGCACGCTGTTCGTGCTGCCGGGCATCATCGTCATTGGCGCCCTGAGCTGGCTGTATGCGGCCTGGCAGCAACTGCCCGCGGTCGCGGCGATCTTTTTCGGATTGAAGGCTGCCGTGCTCGCCGTGGTCATCGAGGCCGTGCTGCGCGTGGGCCGGCGCGCGTTGAAGAATCGCGTGATGGTCGCGATTGCAGGCGTGGCGTTCGTTGCGATCTTTTTCTTCAAAGTGCCGTTCCCGTTCGTCATCCTCGGCGCCGCCGCGATCGGCATCATCGGACGCCGTTGGCGCCCGGAGAATTTTCCCGCGCCGGTTTCCGCCGCGACACTCGCCGCGGGCGACTATCTGGTCGACCAGCGTATCGCGCGCGGCGAATTGACCCAGACGACGCGCTCGCTGCGCAAGTCGATCGCGGTCGTCGCCACCTGTACCGTGCTCTGGGTCGGTCCGGTAATCGCGGTCATCGCGACGTTCGGCCGCGACAGCATCTTCGCCCAGCAGGGCGTGTTCTTCGGCCAAGCCGCTGTCGTTACGTTCGGTGGCGCCTATGCGGTTCTGGCGTACATCGCGCAGAAGGCCGTCGAGACATATGGATGGCTGAGTCCCGGTGAAATGCTCGATGGTCTCGCCCTGGCCGAAACGACTCCGGGCCCCCTGATCATGGTGGTGCAGTACGTCGCCTTCCTTGCCGCATTTCGTCATCCCGGAACGATGTCGCCCTACGCAGCCGGAGTGCTCGGATCGCTGCTCACGACCTGGGTGACGTTCGCCCCTTGCTTCCTGTGGATTTTCCTTGGCGCGCCCTATGTCGAAGCGCTGCGCGGCAACCGCACGATCCATGCGGCGCTGTCGGCGATCACCGCGGCCGTCGTCGGCGTGATCCTGAATCTTTCGGTCTGGTTCGCGGTGCACACGATCTTCCGCACGGTGCACGCGACGCCATTCGGCCTCATCCGCGCCGACGTTCCCGAATGGAGCAGCCTCGATCCTGCCGCACTGTTGCTCAGTGCAGGGGCGCTCGTGGCCATGCTGCGCTTCAAGCTCGGCATGGGCTGGACGCTGTTTGGCAGCGCGTTGCTGGGCGCGTTATGGATCTACTGGACGCCGTGAAGCGGACCAGTTCTGTGCGCGGGGTCAGTCAGCTTTTCCCGCCACATTCGCCGGCGTGATCCACCGAAACTCCCGCCGAGGCAGCGCCGCACGCATTGGCGTAGGTCTTGCCGTCACAGCCGCACACTGGGTTGAAATCCATCGTGCACATCTGCGTCCTGACCCGGCAGACACCCGGAGCTTCCGGCATCTGGCACTTGCCGACGCCGCGGTCGCAGAATTGATTCGTGCCGGGACACTTCGTGTCCGCCGGGCCGCCGCATGCGGCGGCTTCTTCGGCGCTGACGAGCCCAAACTGAAGCATGCAAGCGATGCCCAGGGCTGCGATGGTGAGACTTCTCATGGATCGTTCTCCAAAAAAACGGGAACGTTGCGGGATTCGCCGTTCCGCTCGGCGCTGCTGCGATCGGAGCAACCCCTGTCGGCCCGATCATAGTCCTGCTGCGCGCCAACTCACAATGCGGTGCGCTGCTGCTCCGGCGCCGCGGGTCCGCTCTGGTCGAAGCGATGAAAGCCCGCAATCAAGACCAGGCACGAAAAGCCGCCTTCAAACCCGGCTTCGGCGCTATTGCAGCGCAGATTGTGCGCGGCCCGCAGAGGATCTAGACTCGGCCTGTCCGCAGGCATGTAGGAGACTCGCATGGCTGAATTATCCCGGCGCCAGTTCCTCAAGGTAACAGGCGCTTCCCTGGCAGGGTCGAGCTTGGCGCTGATCGGATTTTCTCCGACCGCGGCGCTGGCGGAGGTGCGCGAATTCAAGCTCGCGCGCGCCACCGAAACGCGCAACACCTGCCCATACTGCTCGGTCTCCTGCGGCGTGCTGATGTACAGCCTCGGCGATGGGGCAAAAAATGCAAAAGCGAGCATTTTCCACATCGAGGGCGATCCCGACCATCCGGTCAATCGCGGCACGCTGTGCCCGAAGGGCGCGGGCCTGATCGATTTCATCCACAGCAAGAGCCGGCTGACCCACCCGGAATATCGCGCGCCCGGTTCGGACAAATGGCAGCGGATTACCTGGGACGATGCGCTCGATCGCGTCGCCAAGCTCCTGAAGGCCGATCGCGACGCGAACTTCATCGAGAAGAACGTCGACGGCCTCACCGTCAACCGCTGGCTCTCGACCGGCATGCTCGCCGCTTCCGCCAGCAGCAACGAAGTGGGCTATCTGACCCACAAAGTGATGCGCAGCCTCGGCGTTCTAGCCTTCGACAATCAAGCGAGGGTCTGACACGGCCCGACGGTGGCAGGTCTTGCCCCGACGTTTGGCCGAGGAGCGATGACGAATCACTGGGTCGACATCAAGAATGCCGACATAGTGCTGATCATGGGCGG
>Ga0157376_10000213_pt1 | contig 40173 bp, 52 predicted proteins | sample M45metaG_FD_121801 | JGI IMG/M metagenome (GOLD analysis project Ga0157376, IMG submission 121801) | Miscanthus rhizosphere microbial communities from Kellogg Biological Station, Michigan, USA - M4-5 metaG | ecosystem: Host-associated > Plants > Roots > Rhizosphere > Soil | place: USA: Michigan...
CCCCAGCGCTCCCGCAATTGCGCGCGGGTGAGCTGCATCGGCATCCCAGCGGGTGTGCCGATCTCACGCTCTCGGCCCGATGCGTTCGAACCTGACATCTGCGAGTCAAGTTGCGCCACCGTCTCGTCGCGCGCCTGGGCCGCGGCGCGCGCCTGCTCGACGATCGCCGCGGCGCGCGGGTCTTGGACAACTTCACCAGTGCGTGTGTCGACGGCGTAGACGCTCTCGCCGAGCATGCGGGTGTATTCGTCGGCGCGGGCAGCTGTCTCGCGTTCTGACGGACGTTCGACCACGACCGGGCCCGTCGGTTGCTCGCCCTCGTCGACATCCGCGAGGCCGCCCGTCTCGGACGGGAACGCGCGTCGCAACGCCTGCCGTTCGGCGGCTATGGAAAGCATGCTGCGCGGGCGATTGCGCCACATCCGACCGCGCGGTCCGGCGCCTGGATAGCACTCATCCATGAACGCGACGCCCTCGAAGGCGCCAACGCGCCCGCCATTGTTGGCAAAGACCGTGACGACGCATTTGGCTGGCACCGGCTTGGTCGTCCCGCGATCGTCGACGCGCATGTCGTAGACGTCCGCAAAGCGTGGCTCACCCGCGCCGACGTAGCGTCCGGTCTTGACGGCGATGGTGCGCAGTCCGTCGATGCCAATGTGCAGCGAGGGACCGCTGCTCTCGCCCCCGAAGCGCTCGTAATAGACCTGCTTGAGGAGCGGGTCGAGCCCACGTCGCCGCACCGTGGCGATGAGCGTGATGAGCTCCTCCATCGAAGAGCACTCTTTGAAGGTGGTTGACGCCAGCAGCACCAGCTCCGGTTCGTCAATGCCCGCCAGCTCCAGCGCACGGGCGAGATCCATGCTCGAGGTGGCTGGCGGCAGATCGCCAAACTGGCGGATGCCCGAGGTTTTATCCAGCGGTCGGCGTTGTTCAAGAGCTCGAGTCACTAGCACCCTCCAACTGACCACTGGGCACGGCGGCCCAGGGCGAGATCGTGCGCGGCCACGGCGCGCGCCTGTGCCGCGTTCCACGGCGACCATTCGGGGTGGCCCATTTCTGCGGCATGCGCCGCGAAGGTACCGGGCATGTACTGCAGGACGCCGACGGCGCCCGAGCCGCGGGTGTTGGCGATGTTGCGCCCCTGCGACTCTTTGCCCTCAATGCACGCCACGCGGGCGGACACCGCCGGCGCAGCGGGTGGTGAGTCCGAAAGCGCCGGCGGCCTGACTGTCTCACGTGGCAGCGGCGGCAGCTCGCCCGTCGACCGCAAGTAGCTCCAGGCGTCGGTGTTGACGCCGTCCTGCGCCATGGTGTCGAGTGCCGCCTGGACTTTGACTGGATCGACGTGCGCCGTGGCCGCGGCGGCCGAGACTTCCGCGCTGACGTCGTCGGCGTGGCCGATGATCACCGCGGTGCCGAGCACAAGCCCGCACACCAGACCCGCGACGAACGCTGGCACACGCGCCATCAGAGCGGGCCCTCCTTCGGCCAGGCCTGCGGCATCTCCACGACGTGGAACACCTCACGCTGGCCCTTCGGGTTGTAGCCGTGGATGAACGCCTCTTCGCGCGGGATGGGCATCATCGCGTCGACGTGCTCGCCGAACACCGCGCGCGACACTGCGTAGACCAGGTCCCAGTCGGGGTAACCGTGCGGCAGGCTCATACTCAGGTGCAGCAGTGCACCGAGGTGATCACCGCGATCGTCGAGGCTGACCAGGACCGTCAGCTCATGCGGTCCGCGGTACACCTTGGCGTTGTTGCCCGCGCCCAGCGGCATCCACTCACCGTGATGCTTGAGCAGCGCGCCACCCTTGAGCTTGAGCACGTCCGGCGGCGGCCACAGGTCACGGCCCTGGGCACGCTTGACGCCCGGCGGCAGGATCAACTCGCTGGCCATCAGAGCGGGATGTCCTCGTCGTCGTCGTAGTTCGAACGCGCGTTGTCGCGTCGGCCGGCGGCGAGCTCCAGCTCAGCCGACTCTTCAGCCCGCTTCCAACGCTCGTCCGCAGTCTCGCGGTCGCGTTCGGCCTGCAGCCGCTCCTGATAGCGCGCCTCGCGCTCGGCGTCCACCGCGAGCTTGCAAGCCGTGTGCAGGTAGCCTGTCTCGTCATCGGCGAGCGGCTCGTTGCAGTGGTTGCAGCGGCGCACCTTGCGGATCATGGCCTGGCGCACCTTCAGGTTGGGCGACTGCAGCAGGTCATGCTCAACCTGCATCCGCGCGGTCGCCATCATCCAGTCCAGGACCGTGTGCGGCTCGTCGCCGGGCTCGAGATCGGCAAAGATCTCGACCTCCGACTTCTCTGATCCGTAATCGCCATCGTTGGCGCGCTTTTCGAGCGAGATGCCGACGCGGGTGACGCGCACTAGCTCAGTCCCTCCAGTCCATGGCGAAAGACGTGCTCGACGGTACGCCAGTCCTTCGGCCACCAGGTGAAGACGACCAGGCCGCCGCGGCGCATCGACGGAATCGTGCGCTTCTGAAACTTGCTCAGCGTGCCGTGCTTGCCCTTGAGCTCGGCGTCGAACGACTCGCCCAGCTCCTCATGCCAGAAGCGCCAATCGGGTTGGCCCAGCGCTTCCGAGAAGCCGTCCAGCCGCGTGAGGTGCACGCTTTCCATGACGCCCTCCGAGTCGCGCAGGTGGACGCCATGCCAGCCCCAGAGCTTTGCGCGCGACTTCACCCAGCGCGTCCACTCGTCCTCGCCGACGATCGACTCGACGAGCAGGATCTGGGCGCGACTGAGCGTCCGCTGCGGCACGATCCGCACGGCCATGCGCCGCATCTGCGGATAACTCAGGCCGTGGGCGACGCTCAGTCGCGCAACCATCGGAACCACCGTGCCAGGCCGGCCGCCGTGCACACGCTCGCCACGGCCCAGCCAATCAACAGCCAGATCCAGGCCGGCATCACGCGCCACTGCTCCAGTACGCGCTCTGCTGCTCGACCTCCTCGGCCAGAGCCCGCTCGACCTGGACGTCTCCATACATGACCGCGAGCTCCTCGAGTCGCTGGATGATCTGGCTCAGGTTCAGCCCGAGCGTGCTGTTGCGACGGATGCCGTCCCAGCTGCCGGCCTTCCACGCCGCGGCCCAGAGCGAGCCGACGACGTCGGGAGGGATGTCGTCCAGGAAGGCGCACTCGGTCGGATGGTCGCGGCGCCAGGCGAAGTAACTCGCGCGCTGGGACTCCGCGGCGGTGGCGGCGTGCATTAGCGGGCCTCGTCGGCGTCGCCGTCGCAGTGTGCGCACCGCTCGGAGCGCATTAGGCGACCTCGGCGACGGCGTCAGACTCGAGCTCGAGTCTGAGTCGGGCTACTTCCTCATGGATCTTGAGGTGCAGCAGAAACGCGGCCTGCTCGCGGACGGAGCGATGATCGTTGAACGCGAGGGTGCGCAACGGGTCTTCGTCCTCACGTCGCACCTCCACTTGCATGCGCATGCTCCGTAGCTTGCAGCCGCGCCAAGCCCTCCGGCGGGACACGCTGGGACAAATACGTTTTTTGTCCCATCAGGCGTCCGCGGGGCGCGGCGGGGCCGTCTCTGGCCAGGTCGACGGCGGCCATTGCTCGGGCCGCAGACCGTGCCATTCCATGTGGTAGCGCAGGGTCTTGGGCGGTATCCCGCCGTCGGTGCAGACCATCTCCCTGGTCACCTGGTCTGCTTCGAGCAACTGATGGTCGCGACGAATGACCTTCTCGAGGTGCTGAAAGTGGGCGCGGAACGTGTGCCACTCACGGAACAGTTTGTTCTGCGGCCGATGCAATTTGTTCTGCGATCGACGCTTGGGCTCATGCTTGGGCTCGGACTCAGCCTCCGGCACGTGGCCGTTCGGCTGGTCTTTCAGCAGGCCTGCGAGCTGGAGCAACCCGGTCAGGTTGCGGATCGCCTCGGCCTGGACATCGACCACGTGGACGAGCAGATCCCGACCGGGGTCCTGGCTGCCGTGCAGGAACATGGGAAGCTGTTGTCCATCGTCAGCCACCGGCCAGTCCTCCGGCAGGACAAATGCGGACACATTCGAAATTTGTCCGCTCGCCGGTACGTCCACGACTTTCCACTCACGTGACACCCCCGCGTCACCCACCCGGGACACTAGAACATATGTTCATTGCGACATGCCAGGCTTGCGCACGCCTGGCGACATGCGAACGCGTTGGCGCGGCCTGCCGTGCCGCGCCATCCTTCCTCGAAAAGATAACCCGTGGATTAGGTAAACAATACCTTAGCGGCACGTAAGCAACACGTGTCAATGTATGTGCCGGCGACCTGGCGCCCACGTACGGGGCACTACCTGGGTGTAACCTGGGTACTACATGGGCGTCACTATGCGAGAGTCACCACGACCACGATCATCTTCAGACGTGCAGGTGCCCCGCTTGCGAGAGCAACGCATGAGACGCGCCCTCTCCCAGGAGGAGCTGGCGAAACTCTCGGGGGTGTCACGCACGACCATCATCAAGCTCGAGGGCGGCCGCGACGCATGGCCCAAGACCGTCAGAAAACTGGCTAAGGCGCTCAAGGTCGACCCTGAAGATCTGCAGGGCTAGCGCGCAGCGGACAAATTTTGCGTTTGTCCCGCGGTGTCCCGCCGGGCCCTATGAGCGCGGCGCAGACTGGTGGGCATGGCCGATCCCGCCCGGCAAGACGAGCCCGATCTGCGGGCCGTGCCGCGCGAGTCACAGTCCTCAGCCCAGCCCAAGCCACATCCTCTACCGGAAGGCGCACGTCTCGACATGTGGCAGGAAATTCGGGAGTGGATGATTCGCTACTGCATCGAGTCAGCCGCGAAACACGGTCGGCTCTGAATCGTTATCAGTCCATCGCAAGAACAAACGGACCGAGTGTGTCCGCTCCGAGCACTCGGACTGGACACTGTCAGTTTGATTATGTGTCGTTGATTCGGCAGACAAGAGCGGCTGAATCGTGATCGTCCAGTGTGGTTCCTGGTAGCGCCCGGCCTTCTTCGCGGGCATCACCACGATCTCGGTTCCGAACACTTCCAGCGCGCGACGCTTCAACTGGAACGGCATGACGTCCAAGCTGTCGACCGCGAATTCGCGAAACCAGGCCTGCACCTCGTCGAGTCGAGCCTCGGCCAGGGCCCAACCCTGACGCCGCGTCTCGAGTCGCTGGCGCGCCTCGGTCAGCTTGACGATGTTGGCACTCGTCTCGTCTAGCTTCTGGCTGATCGACGCGATCGACAGTTGCTCCTTCACCAGGCTTAGCGACTGCGTCAGGTTCGTGCGTACCTGCTCCAGCTGAGCGATCGCTCGATCTGTTGAGGCGACGTCGGCCTCGACCGGATCGGTCTGACGCATCCGCTCAATCTCTCGCTCGAGCGTCGTCGGATCGAGTAGCAGCGGTCGGACCCGCGACCAGACTGCGTCGACGAGTTGGCGAGCCGAGACGATCAGGGCACCTGCGCCATTGCCTGGCGTATCACGATCGTGGAAGTAGGCGTTGCAGCGGTACTTTGCCGCAGTCATGCCCCGCTTCGTGCGCCTGGGGCCCTGGAAGTACATCTTGCCGTGCTGGCCGTCAGGACCGACGCACGCGCCACACCACACCATGCCGACGAGCAGCGTCTCTTCGGCCAGCTCATCGGCCGGAGTGCCGTGCCCGCGGCCTGCGCGCCGGGTAGCCTTCGCCTGACGCTCGCCTCGCAAGAGGCGCGCCTTGTCGAACGCTTCGCGAGTGATTACAGCTTCGTACACGTCATCGCGTAGACGCACCCACTGGTCTGGGGGCAGCTGCTCTTTGCGTTTGACCATTCGGCCGTTCACGTTGACCTTGACCGTCCGGCTGCGATTGGCCCAGGCCTCGCCGCAGTAGCCGACTTCGTTCAGGAGCTGGCTTACGATCGACGGCGTCCACTTGCCGCCCTTCAACTTGGCCTCCACCACCGTGCCATCCGGCAGCGTCTTGGGTCGGCCATACCAGGCGGGTTTGGGCGGCGGCACGTTCAGTCTGATGAGCTCCTGTGTGATGGCGCGCACCGACCAGCCCTTCAGGCACCAGGCGAACATGCGACGGACCCACTGCATCTCGTCCTCATTGATGCGGAAGCCGATCTTCTTGGGTGGATTGCGTTTGCCAGGGTCAGGCACCTGCCCGTCGATGTACGCGTAGCCGTATCGCGCGCCGCGGGCGGCAGGATTGGGCCGGCCATACAGATGCACGCGGTCATGGCGGGCAATGCCGACACGCTTGCGAAGGTCGATGACCTCCTGCTTGGACTTGTAGCCCTTGGCTGCTCGCATCAGATAGCCCAGCGGCGAGTCGTCCGTGAAGTCATCGCCCGAGCCCACCACGCGAACCTCAACCTGGAAGTGCCAATGCTCGCGGATCACGAGCTCGAGCCACGCCGCATCGCGCGCGAACCGATCGTCGCGTGGATAGACCACAGCCTGGACCAGCCCGTGGCGCGCCCGTTCGCGCAGGATGCTCAGCAGCGGACGCTCGTAGATATCTTCGCCAGAGTGGGTCTCACGAAACACGTCGCCGCGACGGACGCGCCAGCCGTTGCTGTGCGCCTCGACCAGGCCGTCCAACCGCTGGTGATCTAGTGAGTAGCCCTGCTCGAGTCGAGGGTCGCTGACCCGTTCGTACAGAGCCGCGAAAGGACCCTCTCCAGCTAAGACGACCTCATCCGCGAGCCCTGGCACCAGAAGGCGACGAAAGGCCTCCTGGACAGGTAGCGGGTAACTTGACAAGTCGACATCAGGAGCGGCAGCGGTTTCCGCAAACTCTGTCGGCGAGGAATTCATGGGCGGTCAGCCTGCTCGGCCCTGATGCGTGCAGCGATTTCTCTGATCGCCTGGTAGACCGGGGCCAAGGCGCCCGCTTCGGCTTCGCGTACCTTGTCGCGCACTTCGGCGGCGAAGACTTGGGCAAGGTCATCCACTAAATCTTCGCGAATCGGTTTGTCGTCCGGTGGTACGGTAGTCACCGCAGGTTCAGTCCTTTCACACTGGTGGATCTGCCATTGCCCCGGCCGAACGACATTCGGTGCGGGGCCTTTCTCTTTTACTCGCCCTCGGTGAGTTGGCCGAGCGGGACGTCCAGGGCTGCGGCGAGCTTGCGGATGGTCTTGGGCCGGGGCAAAGGGTAGCCGCGCTCGACGTTGATGATGACGTTGCGGCTCACGTCGGCGTGGTCGGCCAGCTCCTGCTGGGACAGGGCGCGCCGCAGGCGCTGGGCGCGCACGCGTTTGCCCAGCGCGAGCGCGAATTCAGTCTCTGATTCGTTCTGCATGTGCCCATTATATGTTGCATCGATGTAGCGCCTGCAATATACTTTGGATATGCAAAGAGAGCAGGCCAGCGTCGTAACCGCCGACCTGCTCGAAGCCAACACCAGGAGTCAGCTGATGTCAACCATGATCACCCTACCAGCAACCGACCCGCGCGGTGCCAAGGCCGTCGCGATCGCCACCGACGCCGGCCAGTGGCTCAAGTGCTACCTCAAGGACGGCCGCAAGGCGTACGGCATCCGCTCCAGCGCCGACAGCAACCAGATCTACTTCGTCACCCGCACCAGCTGCACCTGCCCCGACGCCCGCCGTCACGAGTGCAAGCACATGCTGGCCGTCCAGCTCCACTGCGCACTCGTTGCCGAGCAGCAGGCGCCCGCACCGAAGGCGGATCTGAGCCGCATCCTCGGCCGACCCCAGCGCGGCGTCATCCCCGCGGCGCTCATCGAACGGGAGGACTGAGTGATGACCCTAGAGGACCTGGCCGCGCGCGTCGCCCGCCTCGAGGAGCACCAGGGCCTGGCCACCAGGGCCGACCTGGTGGAGGTCCGCGTCGAGCTCAGTCGCGACATCGCCAACCTGGCGACGGGCATCGGCACCGACCTGCGCGAGATCCGCGCGCAGCTGACCACTCAGGGCCAGGATCTGGCCGGCATCCACGCCGAGTTGGCCGAGATCCGTCATCTGCTCGAGCGCCGGGCGTTCCGCTGGCCGTGGGAGCGCGCATGAGCGTCGCCACCGACGCGTCCAGCGCTTACTTCGGGTGGCGCTACCACCACCCGCACGAGGCCGAGGACCCCAGCGCGATCTGGGGCGCGGCCTGGCGCGCCGGCGGCCGCGCCGCCATGCAGGATAGCTCCCGCCTGGTCGAGCTCGTGCCGCTACTGCGCGAGCTGCTCTATCTGCTCGAGGACGGTGCCGTCGAGGACCTCGTGCGCGCCAGCGATCGCCGCCCAGCGCCGGCCTTCGACGACGACGAGTGCGAGGTGCAGTGGTGATCGACAAAATTCTTCCGACGCTCGCGGTGGTAGCGGTTACGTTCGCGATGGTGCACGGCGACATGCCGCGCGACATCGGACTGGCGCTGCTCATCATCATGCTGCTGGGACGCATCCTCCAGGAAGTGAGGCGCAAGCGATGAACGGGCGTGTGCCGACCGAGGACGTCGAGGGCATCGTCGAGAGCGTCAACCCGACGGGACTCAAGATTGGCGGCGCGTGGGTCAACGTCTCGCGCTTTCACCCGGTGCAACTCCCCGACGCCGGCGCGCACGTGCGGCTCAAGATCGACCCGAAGGGATACATCGTCGACATGCAGAACCTGTCGCCAGATCCAGGTCCCGCAGTTTTGAGCGCGAAGGACGACCGCATCACGCGGCTCGCCGTACTCAAGGCCGCGGCCGAGTTCGTCGGCTTGTGGGGCCAGAGCCGCGAAGAGGTCAAGAGCGAGCACGTCCTGGTCATCGCCGATAGGTGGCTCAAGTGGGTCGAGCAGTGAGGTATGTCGAGTGGTTGACAGCGCCAATCCTAGGGGTCACGGCCGCGTTCAGCTATGCGCACGAGCAGTACGGCACCGCGGCGATCGCGGCGGCGTGCGCCGGCCTGGTGCTCGGCGCGCAGCTCGGCGTCAACCTCGCGACCAGACGGAGAGGCTAAAATCGCCGGCGCAAAAATACCGCCGCGCTGGGTCAACAGCCGGCGGCGTGCCACCGAAAGGAAGGGCCTCTCGATGTACGAAGACCCTAGCACCCCGGCGAACATTCCGGTAGGGGGAAGGGATCTTGGTAAAGCAACTGCCGCTGCAGCAGTCGCAGCTGGATCAACTCATCGAACGCATGGAGGCGGTCCAGCCAGATCCGCCGTCATTCGGCACACCCGTGGGGTGCTCGCGAGCGACGGGCAGAAAACATCCGGTGTACCTGGGCATCGTGAAGTGGTTCGTGACGATGCACACGACGTCAGTCCGTAAGGGCCGCCAGTTTCTGATGGGGGAAACGCACGCTGGGCCGGCCTGGTACCTCAACAGCACCACGGACGACCTCACCGTCGGCTCGCCGCTGATCGACCTGGACGTGCTCGACACGCACAAGCTGTTCACCGACGAGGGCTATCGGTACAAGGCAGTATTCTGTGACCGCGGCAAGCCAAGGGCCATCATCCAGCAGTTGCGCTATGCGATCGAGGCTGGCAGATTCGGCACAGGGGGCGAGGTGGACGTGCTCCACGGTCCGTTCGAGGAGGTCCTCCCGCCGTACCTCGATGCACTGCATGGAAAGGGACTGTGTGGCGTGCTGTTCGTGGACGCCAACGGCTCAATGTCCCGAGCCATGGTGGAGATGTTCCAGACATACGCCTATCAGCTGCGCTACGTGGACATCTGCATCTGGCACCAGGCCAACGTGCGGCGCCGCTTCAACGGGCTGCACCCGTCGGCGACGCAGCCGGGCGGTGCCTGGTATGGCGCGTTCCAGAAGTATGACTACCGCCCGTTGCGCGAGTTGCTGCCCGATCTGGGCAAGCGCCGCTGGCTGATCCGCAAGCCGTTCAACGTCGGGAACGGCACCGCATGGACGATGCTCGTGGGGTCGAACTGGGACAAGCTCCCGGAATGGAGAGCTGGAGAAATGTACCGCCTGGACTCACCGATGGGGCAGGCAATCCTGACGGAGTGTGATGGATGATGCAACCTGCCCTGCCAGCAATGGAGGCAACGCGCTGGCCGCTGGCGCGGCTCAAGCCGCACCCGAAAAACGCCGAGATTTACGGCGACACAGCCGACGCGGAGTTGCTGCGCAGCGTGAAAGAGCACGGCGTACTTACGCCGATTACAGTGACCGCGAGCGGTGTAGTCGTCTCGGGTCACCGTCGGCTGGTCGCCGCGCGCGCCGCGGGACTCACCGACGTCCCGGTGACGCCGTTTGGCTCTGAGGATGCGCTCGACGTGGTTGAGGCGCTGATCGAGTCGAATCGCCAGCGCAGCAAAAACGGTGAGCAGATCGGCCGCGAGGCGGGCGAGCTCCACCGGGTCATCAGCGCGCGCAACGCGAAGGTGCAGCAGGCCGGCAAACCTTCCCGCGATATTGCGGGAAGGTCGCGCAAGGAGCGCGAGACCGTGGCCCAAGTTGCGAAAAAGCTCGGTGTTGGCCAGAAGAAGGCCGAGGAGGCGCGGCGCGTTGTCCAGGCGATGGACGAACTCTCAGCCAACGGAAAGACCCAGGAAGCCCAGCGACTCCGCCAGACGCTCAACGGTCGCAGCGTGCACCGCGCCTACAGCGACGCCGAACGCAATGGCTACATCGCGCCGACGCTGAAGCCCGAGAAGGTCGCCGACACCGCGCCGCCGCCACTCGTCCTCCTGGGCGAAGACCCGTCGATCCCACGGTTAGTGACGCTCCCCGTGTGGCGCTCATTGTCCGACGAGCAGCGCCAGCAGGTCCTCGCGCGGCCGCGGTCGAAAAACGCGCAGTTCAACTGGCAGGTATCCGATGACATCGAGTGGGCGCGCTGGTCGTGGAACCCGATCACGGGGTGCCTGCACAACTGCCCGTACTGCTATGCCCGCGAGATCGCTGAGCGGTCCGAGGCGTACCCGCAGAAGTTCGTGCCCACGTTTCTCCCCGAGCGACTATCGGCGCCGCAGAACACGCGCTACCCGACGCCTGAGGACATCCGTCGCGAGCCAGCTCGCAAGAACGTGTTCACCTGCTCCATGGCGGACCTCTTTGGACGGTGGGTGCCCGACGCGTGGATCGAGGCGGTCATGCAGACCGTCCGAGCTAACGCGCAGTGGAACTATCTGTTCCTGACAAAGTTTCCGCAGCGGCTGGCCGACGTCGACTTTCCTGACAACGCGTGGGTAGGCACCACCATCGACGCCCAGGTGCGCATTCCGGTGGCCGAGAAGGCCTTCGAGCGCGTGAATGCGAAGGTGAAGTGGCTGAGCTGCGAGCCGATGCTCGAAAACCTGCGATTCAGCCGTCTCGACCTGTTCGACTGGGTGGTGATCGGCGGGGCCAGTGCCAACGCCGAATCAGCGACGCCGGCGTTCCGGCCGCCGCGGCAGTGGGTGAATGACCTGTGGTCCCAGGCGCGCGACGCTGGCTGCTTGATCTACGAGAAGACGAACCTGCTCGAGCGCGTGCGCGAGATGCCCGAGGCACGCGAGATGCCCAGCGTGGATGTCGCGTCAGCGTTCAAGATGCAGTACCTGCAGCGCGACATGCTCGAGGCGAAGTCGTACGTGCGGGAAATGGCCCGTTAGCGTGTCTGAGCTGGGCCAGTCGCTTATCCGTCTCGCCATGGCCATCGGCAATCTGTGGTGGTCGCTCGCCTTGCTACTCTCCGCGCTCGGCGTTCTCGTTCGATGGCTCATCCCCTAGCACGCAACTGCGGAACCTTCACCAGGGCGCTCTGGCGGCGCTAGAGAGGATGGACAACATGACCGGGGAAAGTATCAACCGCATCATTCGTGAAGTTGGCGAGGAGTCTGACATGAGATTGCGATTTGAGCGCCGCAGGGCGATCCGCATGGGGCTGGACTGGAGGAAGGTCCTCCGTCGCTATCAAATCGCGCGGCTTGAGCACCTTGACCGAGAGGCGCTAGAGAGGCGCTAGGAAGAGGTAATGGTGCATATGTCTACCAAGCGCTTATGAGTCGGCGTGACGTTCACTACTCGCACGAATGCGAGCGCGGTGATCACGAACGGTGTACGAGACTGTTCCGGGACGACTCAGGCTGTTTCGGAACTGCACGAGCCTGTGCTTGTGACTGCGGGCATTTAGGTGAGCGGCAACGACAATCTGAACGAGATGCACGCCTCGCTGCCGCGTTAGCCGCACTTGGGCGAGATAAAGATGGTTATGTCTAGCAAGTCTGAGGCAGAAATCGAGGCTGATGAGGCCATCGACACTTTCGATGAACTAGTACGCCAGCGCGACGAACTTCGCGCCGAGAACGAGCAGTGGCGCACCGACTGGCTCAACATGCAAGCCGAAAACGAGCGGCTCGAGGCGTTGAACCTTACCCAGGCTCAGCGGATTGCGTCGGACTACGCCGAGATCGAACGGTTGCGGGCGGCGCTGCGGCTCCTGGCATATCAGGCTGACCAGCATCCCTTGAAGATCGCCGAGATATCCCAGGAAGTGCTGCTCGATCTTCTTGCTAGAGATAAGTGCCGTTAGATCAATCCGGTTCTGTCGGCCGAGGCTTGCGGACGATCCGCCAGCGACTGCCGATGACGTGGATCAGCAGATACATGAAGGCACCGCCGAGCATGCCGTCGACGAACGGCGGCGTGTGCCCTGCGAGGTCAGAAAAGACCTCGTATACGAGCTGCACACGCTAGGTCAACCGTGCGATCGCCAGTCCCGCAAAGAGCCCAAATACCACCGTCTGGCTCAGGGGCAGCACGCCCACGAGCCCGAGGATCGCCAGCAGCAACACCACGAGCGCGATGATCGCGCCGATCGTCCAGGGATACGTCCCAACAGCGAAAGTAGGCATGACTCCTCCCTCAGGCTCGGCCCGTGATCCACATCCACAACGCTAACGCGTTCCTAGGATCCAAAGTCCGTTCCAGCTGCCCCAGGTCGCGGCCTCGCTGGCGTCCATCTCCTGGCCGACGCCCTTCCAGTTGGGAGCTGGATTCGCGAGGAAGAGCACGCCGTCGGCAGCGTCTCGCGCGCCACTGTGGTGGTACCAGCGCGCGCCGTTGATCTGAAGCGGGTAACGCCCGACCACCGGGGCCACGTCGTCTACGGTCAGGTGCTGCTTGCGCTCGACGGTGTAGCCCAGCGCCTCAAACATCGTCTGCAGGTCGTACATGTCCGCGCGCGCGAGGCCGTAGGCGGGATCGACCGCGCCAGGATAGGTGGCAGCCCTCAGGGCATCGACCACGTCCCACTCGTTCCAGGGGCGCCCCAGGCGGTCATCGCCCAGACTGTTGAGCAGCCACGCGCTCGAGGCGCAGCTGCACGTCCAGTCGGCAGTCTGAATCACCGCTGGTGTCCAGGCGTCGTACGCGGCCAGCGGCTCCTCCGGGCCAGGGTCCGGGTAGGGCGGCTGCGGGGTGGGCGTCCAGGCTCGAGAAGGGGCCCAGACCGCGGCGCTAGTCATTCGCGAGCTCAGCCCCGCTCTCCGAGCTCCAATTAATGACGGCGCCAGACGAAAAAGCTTGCTGGGTGCCGACTTCGGTCTGGATCTCGGGCGTGACCGGCACGCCGATGTACTGCGGCGGGTCGGCCTGACGCAGCGAACGCCAGTACTTGTAGATCGCCGAGTCGTAGTTGAACTGGCCTGGGCCGATGACCGTGGCCCACAGTTGCTCATCGATGTAGCTGCCTGCCATCTACGCCTCCGGGGCCGCGAGGATGTGGTCGCCGTCTGCGGAGAGATACGCCGGGTTGGTGCGCATCAGCACGTCATACTCGGCCAGGTCGTGGATGACCGCCACCCCGTTGTCGGGCCCCACGCCACCGGCCGGCTCCATACCCAGGATGAGACGGTCGGCCTGGCGGTAGACCACCTGGAACATGCTGGGCGCGCTTTCGCGTGTGGAGACCTGAGCGGGACTGTCAAGCTGCCAGCGTCCGGGCCCGTCCATGCGGTTGCAGTTGAGTCTGACGTGCGCGGTGGGCGTCGCGGTGGTGTCGTTCGGCTCGGTCTGGCCGCACGCGCAGCCGTCGAGCTCGGTCTTGTTGACGAACATCTGCTGCACGTCAGCGGGTGCCGCGCCGCCGCCGACCGGGTGCGTCGAGGTCGCGCCGCAGCCGTCGGGGCAGACGAGCACGATGAAGTTGTGGTCGTGGCTGCCGTCCATCTTCGTGGCCCACTGGACCTCAGCAGCGGGGATGGTGCCACTATGGCCCGGTTCGTCGAACACCACGTCGATGGAGCCGTCCGCGTTGAAGGTGACCGGTCGGACGCTCATGGATTGCTCTCTGCTGTCAGGTACATGCCTGAGAGATCAGGGACGAACGAGAAGGAACCTGCTGCTGTCACCACAGAAGCTAAATAGCACCCCTGCGTGTCTTTTCCGGTGCGCGGCCCAGGATTGGGTTGTGAGCAGTTCGTCACAGTCCACGTTCCGACCCGCGTGAGTGTAGGAGAGACAGCCTTGGGCACCTTGAATGACAGCCCATACGCGGCGGTTGCCCCTGCCGCGGCGTACCCCTGTAGCTCGCCATACAAGACCTCGTAGTACCGGAGGCACCGCGCCAGGTCGTCCGCCGGGTGCAGCGGCACGTAGTTGACAGCCTGCGAGCCGACCACCAGGCAGGCGTTGTCGATGTAGGCCGTGCAGGTGGCCATCAGGGACACACCCACATACACGCTTGTCGCTCCTGCTGGCACAGCGGCAGACACCGTAAGCGTCTGATATGTCCCGTCTCCGGTGTGGATGGTTCCCAGGGCCGGCGTCGAGTCGACCTGAAGGAATGCTCGCACGGCACTGGCCACCGAGGTCCTGACGCGAATGGATAACGTCACCGTTTTCCCTCGCAATGCCGCGTAGTCAGTACTCACGACCAGCGTGTTGAGTAGTGTGGAGGTGCCGCTACCGCCTCTGGTGAAGGTACACGCGGCGCAGGCACCAGACGGAGCGCCGTCGGCATTCGCCGTGTCTCGGCTAATGCTCAAGCTATCCCCCGCTTGTGCCGAGTTCGACCAGCGATCAGCCGACCACGCACCGGCTGTTGCAAACGGGCCGTTGCCTCGCTGCCAGATCTCGAAGCCACCGTTGGTCAGCAGGTTGGCGCGTGCGACGTCCGGGCCGAGCATGGCGTTGGTGACGCTGCCAGCCGTCGGCGCGACACTCAGCCCCTTACCCGCCGTGTGGTCGTGCTGGTCGACCGCCAGCGCCAACGTCTGGACGTCTTCCTTCTTGAACAGGTCTGTTGCCGCGGTCGCGTACGGAAACTGCAAACCGCCCGTAAAGTTTGTCGCGTTCTGTCGCGCCATCTAAACCTCCGTGAGCACCGTCGACCACTGCACGGCCTTGACCGTCAACGACCCGCGCCACTGCCGCCCTATCTCGTCGAAGCTCTGCGAGATCGCGTAGTCGGTAAATGACAAATCCTGCACGCTCTCGTCCGGCAGGGTGCAGGTGACCGCCCCTGGTGTATCGACCGCCTGCTCGACCAGCTTCTGAATCGCCCGTCGCCCGATCCGCATCGGCACGCCGTCCCGCCGCACCAGCCCGTCAGAGCACAGGATGATCAGCTCAACCTGCATGTAGCGCCTGGGCCGCAAGGCATGCCCGATCGAGACCGCCGACACCAGCGGCGACGACGTATCCGCCGTGTTGGTCAGATGCACCCTGAACAGCGCCTGCACCGTCGCGGCCGTGGTCGGCATCGCCACGATCTCATACGTCATCGAGTCGAACGTGTTGCCGAGTGCCGTCCAGCTCGACGCCGCGGGATCGAGCTTGTACTCGACGGTCACGTAGTTGCTCGGCGACAGGTTCGCGCCGGTGACGCTGATGTGGCGCAGGCTCTTGACGCTGGCGTGGTAGCCGCCGTGCCAGATCGGCAGATCGACCCAACTGTCGCCAACGTGAAAGCGGTACGCGCTGCACGCCGCGGGATTCGGGACGCACGAGTTGACCAGCCAGCCGATCGTGCCGTCGCTGAAGCCGAGATACGTCCTGGTGTGCCCCGCGGGCGCGCCGATCTTCGACACAAACAGCGACTGAATCGCCTGGTTCACGAACGGCACGCTCAGCGAGCCGTGCCAGGCATCGACGTGCACGGCGTCGAAGTTGGACGCGTTCGGCACCGCGGGCGAGGCGATCAGCGACTGCTGCGTCACCCAGCCGCCGAACTTCATCAGATAGCCCGTCAGCGTGTCAGGGTTGAAGACCGCCGCCAGGGCGAACATCGAGCCCACGCCCGTAAACGCCGTGATCTTGCCGCGCACCGGCGAGTCGTTGTTGACCAGCTTCTCGGGCCCGGTCTCCTGAATGGTCAGGTTCGGGTCGATGCGGTACAGATTCGTGCCGTAGGCGGTGTACAGGTCGTTTTCGAACTGACCCCAGGCCTTGCCGTTGTTGGCATCGACGCCGAACTGCAGGAACGGGAAGAGCTGATGGTCCTCGCCGGCACCGTCCAGGGTGTACAGCCCGTCGGTCTTGGCGATGATCAATGTGCCTGCCGCGGTCAGCATCAGACTGGTGATGATCGAGCTCTTGTCGCCCGCTCGGAAGATCAGCGACGTGAAGTTGGCCTCGTTGGTCGGGTCGGCGTTCGTGTCGCACTTTCGCAAACGGTTGGTATCGTCGGCCCACCAGAACTCGCGCCCGATCGCCGCGAACGCGAGCGCCCCGAACGTCGCCATCGGCGCGTACGTCGTGCCATCGCTCGTCCACTGCGCCACACCAGTCGAGAGCGCGAAGAACGCCCGCGGCGTGCCGTCGAAGTTGCTGGTGAAGACCTCGACGTTCAGGATCGCCACGCCAGCGCCGAAGTCCTTGGACACAGACCAGGTCGCGTCGTCGACACGCTTGAGCACGTAGCGCCCCTGGGCGCAGTACAGCACCCCGCCGAGCTCGAAGAACGTCCTGACGCCCGTCGTGGCGTCGTGCGGTGCAGGCGTCAACAGCGTGATCTCAGGCCCCTTGCACCACGGCCACACGCTCAGGTCGACACACTGCGCGTCCTGGTAGCGGTAGTCCTGCCACTTCTCCTGTGTCTTCAGGCCCATACCCAGGACCAGCGACTCGTACGGCTCATCACGGTCACCGATAGGCGACATGCCCGCGTAGGTGAAGTCGGGCGGCTGAACCTGGGCGATGTCCTGCAGCTTGCTGCTGGTCAGCATCGGGTCGCCGGGCTTGGCCTGCCCCAGCAACAGGCCCGTGTTGCCAATTTTGAAGTGAAAGGGAAACGGCGAGCGCCGCGCCGACAGGATGCTCACGAACGCACCGCGGGCCCGAAGCGCCGCCTCGGCTTGAACGTCAGCGTCGGCGCGACCGCGGTGAAGTGCTGCCGCGAGCGGTCGGCAAACCATGCGTTGGCGGTCGCCTGGTCACGGATCAGCCGTTGATTCGCCTGCGGCTCGAGCACATGCCCGAATCGCCGCCAACCGACCGCCAGCGCGGAGCTCGCCAGCCAGTCACGCTCGATCGGCGCCTCGTCGGTCTCCGCGGACAGCCCCGACTGGTCGCCGTAAGTGCCGCCCGCGGCTCGGCAATGGTCGTACGCGCGCTTGTAGCAGCGCAGGTAGATCGTGTCGCCGTCGTTGAACGTGCGGGTGTTGGTGTTGAAGATGAACGTCCCACCGTCGCGCTCGATCGCGCCGAAGACGGGGTTGTCGAACGGATCGTCTTCATAGGGACTGTGACCGATGGGCAGCATGCCCGCCTGACGGACGTGGTTGGCGTCCTGCAGCCATGGCGCGATCTGGCCCAGGTCGTGCCGTGTCACGCCCGGCTGCGCCGTACACGCCACATCGACCGTCATCCAGCACTGCTTCAGCCCGTCGTTGATGAGCTGGTGCAGCGTCGGCACGTCGAACGGGCCCAGGATCTCGAAGCGTTCGCCGAGCCCGCTGACGCCGAGGTCCTCGAGGTCCTCGTACAGCATCAGCTCGAGCCCCTCGTAGGTGAACGCCTCCAGGTACATGTAGCTCGAGCCGCCCGCCGGCGCGATCGGCGACATGATCCAGTCCAGGTCGGGCGTGATCGTGCCCGTCGGCGGGTCGTACGACAGCACATAGCGATGACGGTCGTGGATCTGCAGCGCGTCCGGACGGTACAGCGGTCGCTCCGTCAGCAGGTCGTTCTGCGGGATGCCCGACTTGATCGGGTAGTTTGAGCAGATCAGCTTCGTCGTGTCCGAGCCGCTGGTCGCCCGCACGTCATACGATTCTGGCCCGATATACGGACCGCTCTCGACCGCGACCGCGCGACGGTACTGCGCGAGGGTTGGCATCAGACTACGGCTCCCCAATCAGCGGCGGCGGGCCCTGTGGGCGCGGTGACGGGACGAGCGGCGGCGCCAGTGACGAGACCGCGCTCACCCCGACCGCCGGTGGTGGAGTCACGACCACCGTCAACAAAAGCGGCGCCGCGGGTGCGCCTGTGCCCACCAACACCGGCGGTGTCGGCGCCGTCGTCGGGTCGAGCGGCGGCCACGGCCCATGCAGGACGTGGAGCTTCAATTCGCCGAGTAACCAGGTCGTGCCGTCGAACTGAATGAACACGCGCTGCAGCTGGCGGAAGCTGACCAGTCCCGTCGAGCCGAGTACACCGCTCAGAGCGCGCGGCAACAGACGATTGAGCGTCGTCACCGCGTTCGAACCCAGGTTGCCGACCAGCGAGCGCGTGAAAATCTTGCCCAGCAGGATGACGCCGCTCGAACCAAGCAGACCGCTCAACGCACGCCGCAGCGTGCGTGACGTCGGCAGCACGCCCGACGGCGTCAGTGAACCGCCCAGGCTCAGCCTGACCGCACGCGCCCTGCCAAGCGTCCCAGAGCTCGGCAAGGTACGCGTGATCGATAGCCGCGCGCCCTCCAGGACGCCATACGTCGGCGCCGCCTCGAGCGTCGTGTACGTGTTCGAGCCGTTGTCCCATATCGCGTAGGTGTTGAGGCTGGCAGTCGCCGGCACTCATCTAGCCGCCCGACGTGACCGTGGCCACGTACGTGGCGATGATCGAGTCACCCGAATTCAGGGCTAACGCCGTGAACAGCGAGCGGTCCCACAACGTCCCGCCGCCAGTCGCGGCCTGCGAGAAGAGCCCGTGCTCGGTGATCGACACGTTGGCGTCGACGGTGATGGTCGCCACTGACTGGTACTGGTTCGCCGCCGGCGCCGACTGCACCCCCGTCGGACGCACGTTGTCCGTCGAATACTGCGTCGTCAGCTCAGTCGTCAGTGTCGTGTTGCCGACCGCCTCGGCGCCTGCGCCCGTGCCCAGACCGTGAAAGTTGAAGGTCTCGAGCTCGACCGTGTTTCGGAAGGCGTTCACGACCGCGGCCGCGCCGGCGTCGGTGATGACCTTCCTGGACACCACGCCGTAGTCGTTGATGTTGCCCGAGAACCCGTCGATGACCTCCAGCTTCAGGCTCGACTCGATCAGGCACGTCGAACGAATCGCGTCGACCAGCTCGAGCGCCAGCTCTTCGGGCAGATAGAGTGCCGCCTTCGCGACCAGCAGACCGAGGCGCGAACGCGGCTCGAAGTGCAGCAGACTACGGAAAACCGTAGGCGGCATGAACGTGAGGGTCATCAGGGTTCCTCGAGCGCCGCGGTGACCGCGACCTGCGAATGACCGCCAGCCTGGACGACGACCAGCGTCAGGATGTCGCCGATATCGACCGCGCGGTGATCCGGCAGGAACGACGTGAACCGTCCGCTCTTCGCCGCCGGCAGCGTCGGACGATGCGTCGGGTCGGTGTACACGCTGGCGCCGTTGTTGCGTACGTCGATGATCGTCGCCGTTCCGCCACTCGCGCCGCACGCCGCCACGACCGTCCGCATCTGCGCCCTGGCCGGCGCGACCATGATTGCCAGCACCTGACCGCCCGAAGGTGACGTCACCGCGCCGCCGGTCAGAAAGCCCTGCACCCTGGTCGGATCAGCCATCGTTACTGCACGTCGATAACGGGTCGACCCGCGCGCTTGATGACGATGGACGCCTGGTTGTTGCGGTTGGCCTTCACGACCTGCTCGACGTCTTTATACGCTCGGGCGTAATCGGCTTCGGACGTGATGCCGACCTCGCGCATGGCGTCGGCCTTCGACATGTTCAGGAACCGCGCGCCGTCGATGACGTCGGGCGTCGGATCCTCAGGCACTGGTCGGCTCCGGCTCGGGCACCTCGTCACCCTCGTCTTCGGGCTCGTCGGGCACCGGCGGCGTGGGCGGCGGATCGGGTACGGGCGGCGTGGGATCAGGCGTTTCGCGCATATGCAGCTCCTACGACGTGGTGAACGTGCGGTCGGTCGAGTAGGTCGTCAGCCCGTTCGCCGTCGCGCGGATGCGGTAGTGATAGAGCGTGCCCGTCGTCAGCCCGGTCAGCGGCTTGGTCATCGGCCCAGATCCGCCGCCTTCGACGTTCAGCAGACCATAGCCACTCGTCAGCCCGTACTCGACCTGATTCGTGCCCGCCGGCTGGATGGTGTAGTTGATCGTCGCGCCGGTGGTGGTGATGCCCGAGACCGAGATGGCGCTGATCGTCGGCGCCGTACCCACCGCGCCACTGGTCGAGCCGTTCGGCGGCGTCGCCACGGCAGCATCAGTCGGCCAGCCCCCAGGCTTGGCCGTGCCCTCGTTGCCGCGGTAGTCGACCGGCGTGTGCGTCCACAGTCCGGCAGACGCGCCGACCTGCGCCGCGATCATGCCGCTGATGTCGCCAGGCATCAGCTGCTCTTGCTGGCCTTCGGCGCCGCCGGCTCTTTGGCGGCCTGCTCAGCCAGGTACGCCACCAGGTCAGGAATGTCCTGCGTCGCGCCCTTGGAAAAACCCTTGCGCGCGTAGGTCTCGTCGTTGGCGACCGGCGCGATGAACGTGCTGCCGTCGGGTTTCGTCCACGTCGTGTAGCCCGTCGAGCTGACCTGCACGTCCGGGCCCGCGGTCGCGTCGGCGTACTTGTTCGGCTTCAGATCAAGCACCTCTTGCGGGCTCGCCGCGGCAGGCGGGAAGACGTACTCGGTCGGTCCGAGCTGGATCGGCGCCTGCGCCGGCGAAGGATCGACGATCGGCGCGGGCTTGGGTGCTGGAGCTTCGCTCATGCTGGACCTCCTGTCGGATTGCCGGAGCCTGACGGTCGCGGCGCTCGTCGACGAGCCTGGTCGATCGGGTCGTAGCCCGTGCCCTGGAACGGCTGACCACTGCCGAGCTTGGCCTGCAGCGACTCGAGCGATTCACGCTGAGTCTCGACACCTTGCAGCAGCGCCGCGTCACGCGCGTCTTCGCGAGCCTGGGCCCGCTTGGGCAGAATGACGCGGATGTCCTTGCCGGTCTCGCGCTTGATGTCCGCCAGGTAGTCGCGCAGCTCGTCGACCGAATACTCGTCGAACGTGTCCTCGAGATTCAGGTCGCGGTACCGCTCGCCGGCGCGACGGATGGCGTTGATGATGGCTGCCTTCTCGCGCTGCACCTTGAGGATCTTGGGGTACTCAACCTGCAGGTACTGCTGCTCTTCGCTCAGACCGCCGTCACGACCAGGCGTCTGCGACAGAATCTGGTAGCCCTTGTCGGCGTAGTACGCACGGTTGACCGGGTCGCCCTGCAGCATGACGACCGTGCCATCAGGCTTGAGAAAACGTCGATAGGGATAGTTGTAGTTCTGACCGTGGCGTGGCTGAGAAGCTGCTGGCGGCGTGCGCTCGAGCAGCTTGTCCAGGAACTCGTTACCGGTCAGACCGCTCTCTGCGGTCGTCATGTTTAGCTCGCTCCGTTGAGCAGGATGCCGAAATTGTCCCTCATCTCCTGGTGGCCGTAGATGACCTCGACCGCGAGCTTCCAGGCGAACACGTCGATGTCGTAGAAGACGTGGCTCTTGGGCGTCCTTTGGACCACGAGCGCCAGCGCGTCTCTGTGAAAAATGGCGTTGTTGGCCTGACCCGCGGCGGGCTTGACCAGGTTGGTGGTGACCGCCAGGTTCAGCCCGTACATGTCGCCGAGCATGCCGTTTTTGACGGGCGTGTTGCCGGTGCCGATATACAGCGCGTTGCTCCACCGATCCAGGGCCAGCTTGGCGACCTTCTCGGCCGGCGTCATGATGAAGAAGCGATCGTCCTGCGGCACGTCGGCATCGTCCAGCAGCTTGATGGCCGCCAGCACGTTGGCGTCCGACGCCGCGGTCCCCAGGGTCCCCACGACTTGCGAGAAACCGGCGAAGTCCGCCGCGAGCTTGGAGTCGATGTCCTTGGCCAACGCGTAGCCGAGCTTGCGCTGGTACTCGTTCTGCAAATCGATCGTGCTCTGGACCTTGGCGATGTCCTCAATGCCGAGCGCCGCATACGACCACAAATTCAAGGTGATCGTGGTCGCCGTTTCCGCGACGGTCTCGTACACGATCGCGGTGTTCTCGGCCTTGGCCCGAGCCGCGAGGTTGCCAATGCTGGCCACCTTGACGGTCTTGCCGACCGTGGCGTCCGCCTCGAATGAGCGGTTGACGCTCTTGGCGATGACCAGGTTTGCCTCCGTTGCGCGGAGGACCTGCTTGGACCAAATGTCGGGCGAGAACACGCCATCCGCGATGGTCTTGTCTACGAATTCGGTAGCGCCTGTCGGCACGATGGACCCCCTAGCGTTGTGTCAGGGGGATGCCGCGAGTGGATCTGTGGCGTACCCCCGGTTTTGGTTTGCCGTTCTCGTCGAACAGCGCCTCGTACTCGCGCATGGACATGGCTTCGATCTGCTCGTCGGTGACTTCGCGGACGCGACCGGGGGTTCCTGATTCGCGCTCGGGCACCTGTTCGTCGCCGTACACCTCGCTCAGCACCGACTTCCGCAGAGCAGACTCGCGACGTTGAAGTTCTTTTTCAACCGCGAGCTTGACGGCTTCGTCGTGCAGAGTCTGGAGATATTCAGCGACTCCTGCAGCCTGTCCTTTGCCTTCGCCAAATATTCTGCCGCCGATCTTCTCCTGAATGGAGGGATCGAGCGTTTGCTGGAACAATACGACACCGTCCATGAACGGGCTAGCCGCTTGGGCGGCTTGCTGCTGATTCAGCCGTTCCTGGTACTCCTTCTGCGTCAGCTCGCCCAGGGTGTACAGATCGTTATTGCGGGCGGCCTCGAGCTTGGCCTGCTCTTCGAGATCGCGCTGCTGCTGACGGATCAGCTCGCGCGCGCGGCGGTCGCCGACCTGGCCAATGAGCCCGCTGATGACCTCGTCGCGTTCGACCTGGTCGCGCGGCAGGTTCTTGAGCAGCAGCTTCAGCGCCTCGCTCGGGTCCGACGCTTCTCGGACGGACGCGAACCACTCCGGAGGCTCCGTCGGCCCCGGTGGCTCGTCGGTATGCAATGACGACGAGTCGCCGGCACGTTCTGGGGCCTCCGGAGTGACCGCTGGTGGGGTCGATCCGTTGGAACGTGGCGCTGCACGCCGCCGACCCCGAGCGCCTTGTGGCTCTTCGGATGGAGCCGGCGCAGCCTCGCGTTCTGCGAGCTCTTCCTCGATCAGGTCGGGATGGATGCCTCGATCACTCATCGTCATCGGGCATACCGCCAGGTCGGATGCCGCTCAAACTGAGCGCAGCCAAGAAACGCACGCCAGCACACGAGCACGGTCCGCTGTCGATACCAGCGACAACGACGGTTCACTTCTTGCTCCGGTCCACACCCTTGATCTTGCCGGCGTTCCTACTGGCGTAGAAGACCTGCTGCGCCTTCTTGGCGCCGTACTGCTGCTTCATCGCCGACATGATCTTGTTGCCCTTCTTGGTCAGCGGCATGGTCTACCTCTTGACCGCGCCCGTCATGGTGGTCGGCGCGGTGAACTGCGGAAGCGTCGCCTTGATCTGCGTCAGCGCGTCGTTCGGGTCGATGCCGTACTTCTCCTGCATACCCTGCAACACCATGCTCTGCGTCGATGGGGCGGCACGCATGAACTCGGTCGAGTTGACCTTGTTCGGCGTCGGAATAGCGTTCAGCACCTGGTTCATCGACGTCTGATTGGGTGTCGGGTTGCGGATGTCGTCGATCATCTGCTGCAGGTAGCCCATGCCGCCCTGGGTGTTGCCGCCCGCGGTCCCGACGCCGGCGACCGTATTCGGTGCCGAGAACGACGCTACACCGCCGCCGGCGAGCAGGTTGCCCATCTGGCCGATCGCCTGCTGCTGGCGGAACGGATTGGCCTGCAGCGACGCCGCCTGGTTGATCAGGCCCATCTGCTGCGCGTACGTCTGCTGCTGCGCGCCGAGCGTTGCCTGGCCGAGCTGCGGGTTGTTGACGCCCGCAACGCCGGCCTGACCGGGCATACCAGGCGCGTAGTACTGGCCGTACTGCGTCGCCAGGTCGTTGGCCTGCGTGAAATACTGGTTCTGCGCCGCGAGGGTTTCCTGGGGCGTGCCTGGCTGGTTCGGGTTCCACGTCCCTCCGGCAGCCTCGGTCGCCTGCCGAATAGCGTTGTTTGAGTCGGCGACCCACTTGTTCATGGCCGCGTTCCAGTCGCCGCCGTTGGACACGAAGTACGCCCGCTGCGTGGCCTGGTCCAGGTCTGAGAACTTGCCACCGCCGTAGTTGGTGCCCGGCGGCAACACCTGCGCTGGCGCGGAGTACATGCCCGTCACGCCCGCTTGCGCCGTGGCCTGATTGATCGCCGCGGTGTTCAGGTTGCTGTAGTTGGTCAGCCCCTGCATCGTCATCTGCGGCAGGTTGCTCGGCGGTGCCTGCTCGAGCGCCATCGCCGTTTGCGCCGGCAGCACCGTCATCGTGCTCAGGTTGCCGTTCCAGCCCATGGCCTGCGCCTGCGGGATGTTGACCCGCTGCAGTTGCCCCGTCGGCAGCACGTAGCTGAGCTGCACTGGCCCGTAGGTCTGCGTGTCGTACGTGTTCGGATCGAGCCGCACGAACGTGCCCGGCGTGAACTGCGACTGCGACGGCGCCACGTACATGCCCGTCAGACCCGCCGCACCCTGCGCCGTGCTGGCCTGCTGCGCCAGCTCTGACTGCGTCTGGGACGCGGCCGTACCAGTGAAGCCTGGGATGTAGCCGATGCTGCCGACGGCCTGTCCGGCAGGCAGCGTCGGAGTACCTGGTGGCGCGGGCTGGCCGACGCCGAAATTCTGGCCGTACAGCTCGCCGACCTGGTTCGTATAGGTCAGGTTGAACTGGCGGATCGCCTCCTGCGCGGCCTGCGTATTGCCGGAGGCAATCGCCTGCAGCAGCGACTGAATCGAGTTGCCGAGCTGTGAAGTATCAGCCATCAGACGGTCACCGGTGCCTGGAACGGCCCGTACGGCGAGTAGCCGGGAATGGGCAGCGTCGGAATCTGCGTCGAGCCGACGATGGGGCCCGTAGCCGGCAAGCCGATCGGACTGACGAACGCTTGCTGATAGGCTGGGTTGTACAGACCCGGCGTCGTCGGCGCGCCGCCCGCGGCCACCGGCACCTGACCAGCGGCAACCGCCCGCCCCTGCGGGTTGTCCATCAATCCTCGAGCATTCAGCGCCGCGGTGCTCGGCTGACCAGCGGTGCCCGCCGCCCGCGCCGCCGCGGCCTGCTGCGCGGCCAGGCTCTGCTGGAGACCGACGTTGGTCTGTCCCGCCGTCACCGGCGCCGCCATGCCGTTCGCGGTCGCGCCCTGGTTCGCCGCGGTCGTCGCCGCGACCAGCGGATGCGGCGCCCCGGTCTGCTGCTGCCACTGCGTGAACATCTGCGCCAGCGCCTGCTGCGCTTGCTGCGCCAGCGTCGGGTCGCCGCTGATCTTCGGGTCCGACGCCTGCACCATGCGCGCCGCGGCGTCGTACACGCCCTGACCGCCGCCGAGTTGCGCCGTCCAGTCGGTTAGCCCTTGCACCAGACCCTGGCCGACGCCCCCAGGGATGCTGGTCATCTTGCTGCCCGCTGCCGAGCTGATCAGGCTGTTGAGCGCGCCGGTCGCCGACGAAACCCTCTGGTTGAGCAGGCTCGCGCCGGTCGTCGCGTTGGCCTGCGCGTTGGTCAGGACGTCGCCAGCGGCACCACGCGCCGCGTTCAGGGCGTTGATGTCGTTGGTCATCTTCGCGTTGGACGCGTCGATGATCGACTTGGCCTCGTCCACGGTGATATCGCCCGAGACGACCTGCCCCGATAGGTGCGATGCCAGATCCCTCAGCGCCTGACTGGCAGTCACGCGGCCCTTGTTCTCGGTCCAGATCAGCTTGCTCGGGTCGTTCGGATCTTGAATCTGGATGTACGGCGCCGTCGTGTTTGGCGCGGGTACGGTCGCCGCGGGCGGCGTGTAGTTGACGTTCGGCGTGTCCGACAGGACGTTGCCCTGGTCGTCGCGGATGACGATGCGCTTGAGCGTCGTCGTGTTGTCGACCGTCGTCGGTCGGCTCACGCCCGGCGGTAGCTCGTACCCGGTGCCATCCGCCTTCAGGACGTAGGTCGTCCCGTTCGACGTGATCGTTGGCGGAGGCTTGCCGCCCTGCAGCTTGGTCAGCTGCTTGGCCGAGTCCGTCTCGTTCGGGTTGAACGAGTAGATCGAGCCATCGGGATAGGTGACGATCTGAATCGGCGAGTGCGGGTCGATCGTCGTCAACAGGGAGACCTTGTCCGTGTCCTTGTCGTACGAGTAGATGCCCGTCGCCGTCGTGATGACCTGCTTGCCGTCGGCCTGCGTCGCGACTGCGTGGAGCGACTTGTCACCGGTATCGATCAGGCCGATGACGCGCTTCTTGTTCGGGTCGTTCGGGTCGATGACGTTGGTGAACGTGCCTGACGGCTTGGCGTTGGGCGCCGCAGTGACCGACGCCGCGACCTTCTGCGACTTCGGGTCGTAGAACCCGGAGACCTGCGTCGGGTCGTTCGGGTTCATGATCTTGACCCAGGTCGACGGGTCGCCTAACTGCTGCTCGCCCTCGAGCTTGAACGGCGCCGTGCCAGCGGGCGCGGCGGGATCGCGCACGTAGACCGCGGGCTTGGTCGGGTCGGTGATCGGCTGCAGGTTGGCATCCAGCCGCTCGAGCCCCGCCGCGGGCGTCGCCGTCCTGGTCGTCGAGTCCGGCTTGAGGGCAGTGCCGGGGTCCGTGACCTGCAGGACCATGACATCCGGCGAGTCAGGCGGACTATCGTCGCGCGCCTCGAACTGCGTCCCATCCTTGAAGACGTACCGATAGATCGGATTCGGGTTCGAGATCTTCGGGTTTATTCGAGCATCGGCAGGATCCGGGTTGTCAATGGTCGGATTAGTCACGACTGGCGAGCCGACGAGTCCCCCGTGGCGTGCAGCCAGCGCGTCGTACTCAGCCTTGTTCATGCGTCAACCCATCTGCGCCGTAGCATAATGCGCGCATCAACGAAACGCCCCGCGCCGCTTGCAACGGCCGGGACGCTGGCACCACAGGAGTGAGCTGCGATGCACCCAAACAATAATCCCTTCGAGACCGCTGGCCCATTGTTCCGTGAGCTGTACCACTGGTCGGGGCAGTCCGCCGTACTCACCAGCCTTCTCATTCTGGGGATCGGCGCGGTAGCCATGGTGGGGTCGCTACTCGGTATGGCACTTGTCTTAGGCTTCGTCGATGGGCATGGCTGGGGACCCGACGCATTTGCGTACGTCGCCGTCGGGCTACTGGGATTGGTCATTGCGTCGGTACTCCTACCCGCGTTGGCGCGCATCATCCGGCAGTAACCGGAGCTCGAAACTGGGGACCCGCCTGAGAGCGCTGCGCGGCCTCGTACGCATCCATCCGTCGGACCAACTCGTCCTTGCCGAGTTGCTTCCATACCGTCGCCGCGGCGTACGCGCGCGCCTTGGTGACCACGTCCTCAAGCACCGTACGCTGCTGGTCGGGACTCATGCGCTGATAGGAGGGCGAGTTGATAGTCGCCTGCATGTCGTGGGCGATGGCTGCGCCTGAGATCTGGTCGTAGGTCCGTTGCTCGTCAGGCGTAATGGTGACCGTCGCCTTGTTCTGGCTGATGGTGCTGGGTGCGGGCCCAACGCCCAGGTTGTGGCGCGCAAGCTCGACGTTGACCGGATCCGGCAGGCCCGGTGCCGAGGAGCGGACCACGCCAGAGAGAATGTCTCTCGGCGCCTGCGTCGGTTCGCCTGTCGCCGGGTTGATCCGTGGCGGAACGAGAGGCGACAAGCCCGGCACCCTATTGGCAACGTCCTGTAGCGGATTCTGGGGGTCGCGTAGTGTGGGATCGACGTACTGTCGCAACTCATACGCCAGTCCAGAGTCGGGCACGTAACGTTCGCCGAAGTCGAGCAATGTCGTGCCGGCCGCATCGGCGATGGTGCCGTTCTTGAGCGCCTGAAAGATGCGGCTGACGCCCTGCAGATACCACGCGTCCGTAATCGTCTCGCCAACCGCCTGGCTCGTCGCTTTGAGCATGTCTGGGCTGACCTTCTTGCCTTGCTCGTCGTACTGTTCCACCAGGTTGCTGATGGCGGCCATCCGCACCGCGACCGGACCCAGGCTCGAGTAGGGAATCCACCGCACACCCACTGGCGTCGGAACCCGCAGACTGTTCGGTTGCCAGATCGGGTTACCGTCGGCGTCGCGCGCGTTCATCATCGCCTGTTTCTTCGCTGGATCTGACGGTCCGTTGCCGGTGATATTGCCCTGTAAGACCTGCCAGGTGATCCCCGCGTTGACCGCTTCGGTCACTGCGGTCTGCCTGACCGCTCGCCTCACGCCGCCGCTGTCGCCGGCTCTCGCGGCATTGACAATGCCCCTGACCTCCGTAGCGACTGGTAGGTTCAGGACGCCACGAGTGAGGATGACGTCCGGAATCTTGGAGAACGGGATGACGAGTTGTGTCAGCAGCCCAGCAGCTCGTTGAGCCGGTGTGGCGTCAGGTGACGTCAGTTTGCGGCGCGCCGATGCGAGAGCGTCGCCGATCGGCGTGCCACCTCGCTCAAAGGTGGCCGTCTCCGCAGCACTCTTGCCTGCTTCGGTGAGTTGATCACGGAAGCGGGCGATGATATCGGCCTGTGACAGGTTCGGGTTGTCGCGCATCAGTCGAGCCATCTCGGCAGCCTGACCGCCAGCCATGCCCAGACTCCGGTTGAACTCGTCCATCGCCGAGTTGACGCGGATATTGCCGCTGGTGAACGGCAGCATGCCGACCTTGCCAGGAAACGCTTCGGGGTAATCTGTGCCCCCCAGCCGCGACGGACGTCTACCGCTCGTGAACGTGGTGGCCATATCGGCGAGCGCGTCACCTATCCCTGCGCCCTGGGCGCGCACATCAGCCCACGCTGGGCCGAGCTCGCCACGCACGAGCGCCGTGGACAGTGGACGGTACACATTCTCCGCCAGCCCGCTAAGGGCGTTGTTGAAGAAGCTGTTGGTATTGCCGAGCATGCCGTTGACCCCGACCGTGAGCGCCCGGTCGGCCAGGCTGGCGTGCGGGGTCTCGGGATCGGCCCACTTGCCGCGGCCAAGCAGGTAGTCCTGGTACTCGCTCGAGTTCTTGGATGGCGGCGGCGGTGGGGGTGCGGCGGCCTGGCGCCGCCCTTCGGCGCGCAGCTGGGCGAGGGCGTCGAGGTCGACCCGTGTACCAGGCCCCCCACCGCTCGGCAGGGGTGGCTGATTGAGCAGCTCATCAAGTCGGGCGGCCGTCGTGCCTGGCGGCGACGGGCCTAACCTGCTGCGACCTGGGAACTGGATCGGACCACCGCCACCGACCGTGAGCGGCTCTTCGCCGGCCACCGTGGTGGCTGACGGCCGAAAATCCGTGGGACCGGTCCGCGGGATCGGCGGCTCTGGCAGCGGTGCGTAGCGACCACGACCCAGCAGAAAGTCCAGGCGGTCGGCGGTTGTCCCCGAGGGCTGTGCGGACAACGGGCGACCGCCCTGTGCGGCGCTGGCGACCGTGAGCGGTCGCGTGCCGGCTACCGTGGTTGACGCAGTCGTGGTCGGCGCCCGGAAGTCCGTCGCCGTTCGGGCCCCCGGCGCGGGTGCTGGACGACTGACAGACGGCGTCGGGTTCTCGGCCATCCACTGCTCAACCGTGCGCGCGACCTCTTCAGGTGTCGCGTCAGTCGAGGTGGCCCAGGCACGCACCCGAGCGGCGACGTCGACGGGATACGCATCCAGCGCCCTGAGCGTCTGCGCCAACCCGCCGGGTATTGCGGGTACTGCTGGAGTTGGCCGTACAGCGCCGGCCTCGAGCGCCGCCAGGGCCTTGCCTTCACGCGATGCAGCCAGGGCGCCGGGCGACATCTGCGGGAACCGCGCGCGCAGGTCCTCGACCGCCTGCCTTGCTCGCTGGAGGGCCACGTCCGCCGGCCGGCCAGCACCGCCGAGCTCCTCGCCCGCGAACCGCGACACCGCTGGCTTGATGGCATCGACCAGGTCCGGCACGCGACGCAGCACAGCGCGACCAACATCGCCAACGACATTGGGGCTACCAGCGATGACCGTACCCAGGCCAGCACCGGACAGAAACGCCGTGCCGACCGAGATGGGCGTGGCGTCGGGCTTGCCCATCTCGTACATGGCGTTCTGAATGCCCGCATTGAGAGCGGCCGCCGAGACTCTGGCAGCAGTCGCGCCTAGCTGCGGCGCCAGGTCGCCGATGATGGTGCTACCGGCCTGGGTCAGCGCTTCGCCCATCGGTGCACCGGGTATGAACAACAGCGGGTTCTGGACGATCTGGTCGATCAGCGTGTTGGTCAGTCCGCCCACGACCAGCACATCGCGGACCGGGTTGTTGTCCTGGAGAGCCTGCGAGACCTGGTCTGTGTTTTGACGGATCTGCTCGGGCGACTGGACGGTGCCAAAGGCCGGCCCCACGGCCGTCTGCGCCAGTCCACCAGCAACCGACGACGGCGTGATCGGGCCAGGTTGACCAGTCGAGGAGCGGGCGGCGAGCGCCTCGTTCTGGTCGAGCGCTGCGCGTCGTCGCTGCAGCTCCGCATCGTCGAACCCAAGGTTCGGGGCGGCGGCTCCGAGCGTGTCAGCGATGACCTGCTTCACCTGGGCGACCGTGGCGTCTGCCGGCAAGCTGTCGACCGCGTTCTGCACCTGCTGGCGCACCTGATCCACGGTCGTGGCCGCGCCGCCCAGCACTGGCGCTACGGTCTGACGGACGTCAGGAGCGTTCTGGACGGCCCCCTGCGCCGCTGCGCCAGCGGTGTCTGTTGCGCCGCGTACGCTTGTTCCGAGCTGGCTCGCCGTGCCGCCGACCTGTGTCTGCACCTGACCGCCGAGCTCCGCGGCCTGTCCCTGCAACGAGGCGACCGCCTGCTGTCCTGCGCGCTTGATGTCGCCGACCACGCCCGCGACCGTGTCCTGTGCGGTCTGGATCGGCGTCAGCCCCTGCTGCTGGTCGCCGCCGAGCTGCGCCACCGGCTGGTTCTGCCCCATGACGATCGGAGGCCTGGCCTGCTGCGCGGGCACGTTGATCTGCGGCTGCGGACTGCCCGCCTCGGCACCGAGCGTCGGTCTGCCTGACGGGACCGCGGCGGCCGAGCTCTGGACCGGCGTGACCGGCGAGTCGGCGAACAGCGCGCCCTGGGCGCTGCCCATCAGCGCCTCCATCTGCGCCGGCGTCATCCACTCGCTGCCGCCCCGAAGGTCCTTGCCCGACTGACCGACGTGGAACGCGCCGGTGTCCGGGTTGTAGCCGTCAGCAAAGAAGTAGTGCCCGCCGTTTTTTCCGTACGTGCTGATGGTGACGGGGTTACCCGTCTGCGCCTCCTTCGCGAAGACGTCCCACTGCGGACCCTGGATCAGCTTCGTCGGCACCCCGAGCTTTTCCAGCAGCGTCTTTTCGCTCGAGATCCCGGCCATGCCAGATTGGGGCGTCCAGCCAACGCTCGCGGCCAGGTCGGTCGCCTCCCTCAGCGTCGGTTCCCGCCCCATTCTTTCGGCAAATCGCACAGCCGCAGCCGGTCCACATGCTGCATAGGCCTCCGCGGGTGTGAGCTGCTGGTCGCCGAACTGCGAGATGTCCTTGTAGCCCAGGTCGGCCGCTCGAGCCTGGGCAGTCGTCACCGGCGCCGTACTTGGCACCGTGGGTCCGCCCTGCGTCGCCGACTGCAGCGCCGACTGGACGTCGCCACCGATGGTGCTGGCGATGCCCTTGACGATGCCCAGGTACTCGGGCTCCGCGGCGGTGAAGTAGCCGCCCTGCTTCAGACCATGGATGAATGACGGCAGGTCCTGCGCGCCAACGGCGCCCTTGTAGTGGTTCTGAATCAAGTCGATCCACGCGTTGACCGCATCCAGCGGCGTGTCGTACGCGGCGAACGTGGCGTTCTGCGCCGTACCGCCGTACTCGCCCTCGTGCGTCATCATGGTCGTGCCCTTGTGACCGGGCAGCGCCTTAACGCCAAAGAGCTCGTTGCCAGCCGCCTTGCCGTAGTTCGACTCAGACGCTGCCATCGCCGCGACCCAGGTCGGGTCGATGCCGAGCTTCTGCGCGGCGTACTGCGCGTACGGCGCGATGCTCCTGGCGAACGCTGAAGGGCTCGATGCGTCAATCGGCCCGCGAGCGGCGGCGGTGGTCGTATCAGATGACGGTGCGCCAAGCACGTCGCCACCCGCCGCGGCCGGCGCGCCGAGCGGCGCTGTCGCGTCTGTGCTGCCGCCGCCCAGCGTCGTGATCGTGGGCTGGCCGAGCGCCGACGTTGGCTGCTGCGGCTGCGGCTGGTTCAGCGGCGTGAACGGCCCCTGCGCTGCGCCACCGAGCACGCTCGCGACGTGGTTCTGCAATTCGTTCTGCACCTGGCCGAGCTGGACGACCGCGGGCTGCGCGACCTGCGTCGCGGTCTGGACGATGTTCTGGACGTGCTGGTTCAACTCGTCCAGGACCGCTTGCGGATTGACCGTCGGCGCCGAGATCTGCGGGACGGGAATGCTCGGGATGGCGCCCGCGACGTTCTGCGCGGCCTGCGTTGCCTGGTTGATCGCGTCGGTGACGTGCCGATGCAGCTCGTCCTCGACGGATGACTGCCAGTCGCTGGCGAGCAGCGTACCGGGCATGGCCTCAGCCTACGCCTGAAGGCGGAAGGGGTTGTCCGTTCGGACCCAGGATGACCGGCGCCGCAGCGCCAGGCATCGGCATCGGCATCGGCGCACCTGGCCCAGCCTGCAGCGGCGCTTGCGGTGGCGGGAGTGGAGGCACCGCCACCGGCGGCACCACTGCAGGCACAGGCGGGGGCACCACCGGAGCGGACGGTGGTGCCAGTGCGGGAGCCTGCGGCGGGACCGCCGCCGTCGGCTCACCTGGTTGCGGCAGCTGGACGCCGATGCGCTTGGCAACCGTCAGGAACTGCTCGGGGTCGCGCTTGGCCTCGGCCTGCAGCCACGCCCGATCCTGCGTTTCGTACTTCTGGCGGTACACCTGGTCGAGCTGCTGGTTCGATACTGTCGCCATATCAGGATGCCGCGCGTTGTCGCCGAAGATGCCCTGAGCAATCTCCGGCGCGTCGCGCGCGACTTCGTTGGCTATCTCCGATTGCAGACGTACGACCTCGTTCTTCTGGTCCTGCTTGGGCCGCGGCGGAGGCTGGTCCGGGCCGAGCGGCATACTCACGGGCCGACCGCCTGTGGCCCGCCCATCGGCACGCCGCCCGGTGGGATCGTGCCGCCCGGTTGCTGACCACCAGCGATGACCTGACCGTACGGCGGCGCACCAGCGCCCGCGCCGTTCGGTGCCGCGGCGAGCGCCGCCAGGTCGGGCATGCCGCCCATGCCAGGCTGCCCACCTTCGAACACGCCGGGCTGCGGAGCGCCACCAGGTCCTGCGGCGGACACCTGACCCTGCAGCGCGAGCTGCTCAGCCTCCTGGCCCTTCTGTAGCAGGTCGCCGCGACCGGCCGACATGAACACCTCCGCGTCCAGCCACTTCTGGTACGCGGGGCTGGCGCGGATACGGTCGCGCGCGATGGAACGTCGGATCTCGTCCGGGTTGTCGCCCAGGTACGTGACCGCCTCATCTTTGCCGAACGTGCCCGCGGCCAGCCGCTCATGAGCGTAGCGCGCACGGATGGTCTCGTCGGTCGGCAGCAGCGCCTGCACTTCCCATTTGATGTGCATGGGGCGCTCGAGATCCTTCGGCCCGAAGCCGATGAACTCGGCGTTGGCCTTCTTGTCGCCCACCTCGCCGCCGCCGTAGAAGACCCACACCTTCTCGCCGGCGTGCTCGCGGATCAGGCACCACAGCTTCTCGGTCTGCCCGTAGAGCAGCTGCTCGAGCCCGTGTCTGACGGGCCCGACGCGCGTACGGGTGAACGACAGGATCTGGCTGATGGCGAAGCCGGCACCCTCCATACCGCTCAGCGTCGTGACCCTTGGCGACTCCAGGTCGCGGATCGCCTGGTCGATCAGGCCCATGTGCTTTTCCAGCGTTGCCGCGTCGGCGTACTCGATGCGACTGAGCTGGCGACCGGGCGGCAGGTTCAGGATCTCGCCAGGATGCAGCGCCAGGTCGGTCTGCTCACGCGGCAAGCCATCAGCCGTGCCGGCTGGCAGCGCCGCGGGCGCGTCGCCGTAGGTGACCAGCGGGCTCATCAGGTCGCGAGCCACGTATTGCGCATGCATGGCGCGCAGGTACTGGCGGTACTTCACTAACCAGAGCTTCGTCCGGCCGATGCCCCAGCCGACCTTCCGGTTGCGCATCCAGGACATGGTCAGGCCGGGCGCGTAGTCGTACGGCACGCCGAAGGGGTAGCCGTGCTTGAACTGCTTCACGATCACGCCAGTCCGCTGATTCTTGAAATTGCGGCCGGCGACCATGTAGCTCACCCAGGTCTTGTCCCAGTGTTCCAGGAACTCGACAGTCGCCAGCGGGTCGCGCGCCGTGCCGGACGTGTCGTCGATGGGCGGCACGATCGCACCGAGCTCTTCGGGCACGATCTCGCCCTCCGAGTCGCGGCCGAGACGGTACTTGCGGAACGCCGAACGCAGCGTCATCTCGGTCGTTTCGATGACCTCCTCGAGCCGACCGCCCGAGCGTTGTGGGTAGACCGTCCGCGGATCGACGTACGCCCACACGAACGGCGGGCCGGCCTTCTTCTTGGCGTCCTCGGTCATCTTGTCGTACTCCGTGTACGCCGACGTCGGATCACCCCGTTTGGGTGAAGGCAGCGCGTAGCGTTCGCGCCACAGGTCCGACGCCCACAGCAGCTTGGCCCAGCCGCCGCCATCGTTCAGGCAACTGTCGGTCACCTGCGTCATCGTGTCCGCGCCCACCTCGCGCGTGCCGCACTGCCACAGCGTCTCCTCGGTGAAGTGCTCGAGCTTGGAGGCGACGGTCTGCGCCGTGTCGCCTTCGCCGCCGACGATGCTGAGTTTCGGCCGGTCCAGGGTGAGGATGGCGGTCTGCTGGAAGGCTTCCTCGGTGATGTCCGGGTCGCGCGGATCGACGTGCACCATCACGTAGCGACTGTCGGCCTCGGCCATCGCCGCGACCTTCATCTCGCGCACCGAGCGCATCTCGTCGATGTCGAGATCCTGCTGGCGGTAGGAGTCCGCCAGCTCAGTCTGCAGGTCCAGGATGTAGCGCGAGTCCGGCGCGTCGAGCTCGTGCTGCGTCCGATCGATGGCCACGTCGGTCTCGCGCGAGTGTAACAGCAGGTAATGGACTCCATAACCTGGCAGGTCATGGTTTCACGCCGGCGCTCGGCCTAGACTCTGGGCGAGGCATACGGAGCCTCAGCCGGGGGTGACCGCCTCTATATCCCCATGGTCAGCCACGCGGGGGAGTAGCTGCCTCCGCCCTCCGGTTCACCTGGTCAACCCGATCGTCACCAGCAGCCACAGCGCGACCACGATCGCGAAGATCGCGATGACCATCCAGACATCCAGCCTCAACGCCCGAGAGCGTATGCGCCACGGGCGACGGGCCGTGGCTGCGCGCCATTGAAGCCATAGCGACTGACGCCGGCCGCCGCGCCTTCCCGCTGCGCGCCAAGGTAGGCGAGTCCTAACGCGATGACCGTGTCGTCGTGCTGGCCGGCTGGCGCGCCGTAGCGGAGAAGACCACTCGGCAACACTGACGCCTCGTACCCCAGCAGCTCGCCGGTCTGGACCGCGTCGTCCAGCAGCGTGATGCTACCGCGCTCGATCGCCAGTCCCAGGCTCTGCACTAGCGCCGCCTTGGACGCGTTGGTGGCGTCCCACGCCCACACGGGCAGCGCCTTCCGCGGCTCGCCGACGATGCGCGCGTAGCCCGTCTGCAGTCGCTCGACCAGTGGACGGCCCATCGCATTCTGCTCGGCCACTACGAGCACAGGTCGGTACACGTCAGCCCAGGCGTGCAGCCGCTCGGTCTGCAGCTCGTAATCGATCTCGCTGAAGCGATCGAGCGCGACCTGCTCCTGCGAGCTGGCGTCGATGACGCTAATGGCCGTGAAGTCGTTGGTGCGGCCCCAGTCCACGCCGATGACGTACTGATGTCCGCGGAGCGGGGCCTCAGGACGCAGCCGCGCGACGGCCGTCACGCCGCGGAACACGCCGCCGCCCTCGAGTTGCAGGAACTCCGCGCGGTACTCCTGGGCCCACGCCCGCTCGGGCAACTCTGCCTGCGCCGAGACGAGCTCGTCGGTGGCGATGAACGGGTTGACGCTCGTCGGCATCTGCCAGCTCGCCCACTCGGTCTGGAGCGGGTCCTGGCCCTGCTGGTAGAGCGACCAGAAATCGTTGAGCCCCCGCGGCGTGGACATGAACCACGCGCCGCCGGCCAGGTCGGTCAACGTCGGCCGTAACGCGAGCTGCCAGATTTCGAGCAGGTCGCGGACCATCGCCGCCTCGTCCACGACGATGAGCCCGTATTTTCTGCCGCGCGCCGGGTTCGGGTCATCCAAAGACCAGCACTCGAGCGTGCCGCCAGTGATCAATTCCAGGCGATGATCCTGCTCGCTTTTGACGCGCGTAATCGGCTCGAGAATCGTTCGCAAATCGCGCCAAAACTCGGCCAAAAGTTTGTAGGTTGGCGCGAAATATCCGGCGGGTTGGGCGTGCAGCGCGGTGTCGGCGAGCAGGTGCAGCGCCAGGGTGGACTTGCCGGCCCGACGGCCGAGCGCGACCACATTCCAGCGTTTGGCCTCGTCCAGGATCAGCTGCTGGGCGGGGTGCGGCCGCACCAGCTGGATACGCGGCACGCTCTCTCAGTGCGCCACGCCATTCGAGCCGCTGGCGGCGTTCAGCCCCGGGCGGTCGATGTACTCGATCTCGATCACCGTGCGGCCCTCGGACTGCACTTTCTCGGTCGCCTTATATCCGGCCCGGTCGAGGATGTCGCGTGCCGCGGCGAGGGCGAGTTGCGGGTTGGCATCATCGCCGATGGTGCGTTGGATGCGGTCCAGCGACGGCTGCACGAGCGCTCGAATCCGCTCCTCCGCGGCGAGCTTGACCTGCGGTGCGCGGCCGCCGTGGACGTTGCACACGCGGCCGCCGTGAATAGCATGCGCATGGCACGGCTCGCCATTGCTCCGATGTGCCGCACAAAGAGTCATGGGTGCTGCGGCTGATGGGTGATCACGTCCGAAGCGAGCTCCGGGGTGGACTGGCGGAGGCGTCGGATGGCCTTCTGCTGTCGTGCGGCGCAGCTGGTCGAGCAGTACAGGTGCCGTACGAACGGCAAGTACCCGGGCAGGTCAGGCACGGGGATGGGCTTGCCGCAGAAGACGCAGTACTCGGTGGGCTGGTCCATCACGCGGGCACCCGGCCGTGGCACGCTGGGCAACGCAGGGCCTTGCCGAACTCGTGATGGCCGACGGGCAGCTCGCGACGGACCCAGCGTTTGCCGTGACACGTGCCGCAATCATCGACCAGGTCGGGCAGGTCCTGCCGCACGGGCAGCAGCGGCTCGCGGACGATGCCGGCGTTTTTGACGGCGTCCTTGGCCTGGTCCTTGGCCAGCCAGAACTCGAGGCGGGCAGCGTCCGGGTCGCCGACCATCTCGAAAAAGCGAGACCACGAGTGCTCGAAGTTGGCCTCGTCCTGGAACTGCGGTCGCCACTTCGCCGCCAGCTCACGGGCCTCGTCGACCGACAGGCTCACGCGGCACCACCGATGGGCGGCTGGTTGAGCCGCTCGAGGACCTCGGCTGGGACATCGTCGTCGAGTGAAGCATGTTCTAGAGATTGCCGCTGCCGCCGCCGCTGATTGCCGTTCAGGAACCCACCGAGGTGCTGGAGGCCGCCGTCGCCTCGCGCGCGCTCGTGCGCGAGGTCCGGGCCGGGAGTTACAGCGGCAGCAGCGACGTACTCCGGTTGGTCCGGTGTGGTCCGGTGGCGTGCGCGCGTAGGGGATGCGCCGGCGGCGCGTCCGGATGGCTCCTCCGGACGTCCGGCCGGCGCATCAACTTCCGTCCGGCCGGCGCGTCCGGATTGCTCGCGCCAGGCGCGTTTGCGGGCGCTCTCTTTTTCGTGGCGCTCCACCCGCCGGTAAGCGTATTCGTCCCAGTCGTGGACCAGGTAGCCGTCCAAGCCGGACGGCGACTCCAGAAATCCGCCCTCTACCAGACCACTCCAGAATCGGTGGGGCGGCCCGTGCCATTCGCACGCGGTGACCACCTGCGGAAAGAACGCCGAGCGGATGACGCCGTCCGGCGCGTACTCCAGCGTCCACCACCACAACTCGTGCAGGTGGCCGAGGACGCACGGCTTGCGATCACTCCACGCAGCGGCGAGGACGACCGTCTTCGGATGGTCCTTGAGCCCACGGTGCGACTCGATCCAATCAAACGCCATCGTCAGGTCACCTCCGCGTTTCGTGACCCGGGCATGCCCGTCACATCCCCCGGCACGCGCCTACCGCGCTCGTACTCGAAATTGCATCGCTATCGCTCCATTTCCAAGGTGAGCTCGGACCCTACGCGCGCGCGAGCCACCACGACATAGCGCTCGCTCACATCACAGCCGTACGCCCAGCGGCCCAGCCTCGCCGCGGCGACCAAGGTCGTGCCACTGCCCATGAACGGGTCCACCACCAGGTCGCCCGGGTAGCTGTACAGCTTGATCAGCCGATGCGGCAGCTCCACCGGGAACGCGGCCGGATTGCCCCATGCGTCCGACTCCGCGGGAATGAACCACGCGTTGCGCGTCCACGCCTTGAATTCGTCCGGCTCCAGGTCACTATCGCCGGGTTCGCGCGCCCAGCTCGACTTGGAGGCAACGTAGACCGGTTCGGCGACCGCGCGAAGCACGGGATTCTCAGCCGAACACCAGGTTCCCCACGCCGTGGACTGTGTGGTCACGTGGTCAGGGTTTTCGCCCTTCACCCACGTGATTCGCTCTCGCAGCATAAATCCGATGTCCTCAAGCGCTGGCAGCAGGTAGGTGTCGACAAATGCCGCCCACGCTTGACCGCCGGCCCCCGGAGGCTTCCACTTGCGCGTCCCGTTCTCCTTCCATCGCTCGTAGATGTCGGCCCGTGCCTGGCCCTGCACGTCCTGGCGCACCACATTGGCGATGTTGAGGCACAGCCGGCCGCCGGGAATGAGCACGCGGTACGCCTCGCGCAACGCGGGGACGATCAGTCCATTCCAGTATTCGTCCCAGGGCAGCCAGTCTTCGTAGACGTCGTACACCACCCGCGCGTTGTAGGGCGGTGAGGTAACCACCAGCTGGACGGAGTCATCATCGAGTGGCAACTGCCGCGCATCTCCGACTTGGACCTGAATGTTGGCTGGAACTAGGAGACCGTCGAGCTCAAGGCGCGACTCCCGGCGCCCGCGCTCTCCGCGTCGCTGGGACTGCAGCCAGGCGAGAGCGGCGCTGACCGGCGTACCCGGAGGCAAATCACCAATTTTCTGGTGATTTCGAGCCAGGTCCATGAAATTACGAGCCGACTGTTCACCGAGCGGAAAGTTCAACTCCAGCCACGGCAACCAGGCGCCATGTCCGAGCTCGCGTTTGAGCACTACGAGCGCCTCGCCGAGCTGGACGGCCAGTGAGAGCGTGCGTTGCCATGCCAAGGCGAACTCCGTGGCCAATTCGAGGACGCGAGTCTCGGCTGGCGAGACGATTTCGAGCGCGGTCACGACTTCCAGCGCCAGTCCGTCACCTAGATCAGTCCCTCCTGATCGCGCTGGCCCTCGACAATGCCGGCCTCGGCGTGCTGCACCCGCCGCTCGAGGTCCTCGACTCTGGCGAGTGCGTCTGCGTCACTCACGGACTGACTGATGGGCTCGTACTCGATCCCCAGGTCGCGCGCCTTCCCCGTCAATAGCCCCCAGCGCTCCCGCAATTGCGCGCGGGTGAGCTGCATCGGCATCCCAGCGGGTGTGCCGATCTCACGCTCTCGGCCCGATGCGTTCGAACCTGACATCTGCGAGTCAAGTTGCGCCACCGTC
>Ga0157376_10000214_pt1 | contig 40007 bp, 43 predicted proteins | sample M45metaG_FD_121801 | JGI IMG/M metagenome (GOLD analysis project Ga0157376, IMG submission 121801) | Miscanthus rhizosphere microbial communities from Kellogg Biological Station, Michigan, USA - M4-5 metaG | ecosystem: Host-associated > Plants > Roots > Rhizosphere > Soil | place: USA: Michigan...
AGACGTTTTACGCCGACTTCATCGCCATGGCTGACCAGCTCAAGGTCGGCGCGCGGCTGCTCGAAGAGATGTTCGCCACCGATCCTCCCATCGCCGACAAGGCCCACGAGATCAAGGAGGTCGAGCACAAGTGCGACTTCCTCACGCACGAGGTCATTCAGCGGCTGAACAAAACGTTCGTGACGCCGATCGACCGCGAAGACATCCACTCGCTGGCACGCACGCTCGATGACGTGATGGACGCGATCGACAACGCCGCCGCCCTCGTGCCGCTGTACCGCATCGACCGCGTCCGCTTCGGTGCCCGCGAGCTGGCAAAAATCATCTCGGCCTCGGCGAACGTCGTCCGTGACGCAGTCGTGGCGCTGGAGAAGCACAGCGGCGTCCTCGAATGCGCCGTCGAGATCAACCGCCTCGAGAACGAAGCCGACCGTGTGCATCAAAAGGCCGTGGGACAACTTTTCGACGAGGAGCGCGATCCGATCGCGGTGATGAAGTGGAAAGAGATCCTCGACCTCCTCGAGGACGCCACCGACCGTTGTGAGGACGTGGCCAATCTCCTCGAAAACGTCGTCGTGAAACACAGCTGATGCCGAGTCACCTCTTTTTCATCGTGGCCGGCCTGATCGGCGTCGCGTTGGTGTTCGACTACATCAACGGCTTCCACGACGCCGCCAACTCGATCGCCACGATCGTCTCCACGCGCGTGCTCTCGCCGGGACAGGCCGTGATCTGGGCCGCGTTCTTCAACTTCGTGGCCGCGTTCGGATTCGGGACGGCGGTGGCGAAGACCATCGGCAAGGGGATGATCGACATTCATGCCGTCACGTTCGGCGTGATCTTCGGCGGGTTGATGGGCGCCATCATCTGGGACCTCATCACCTGGTACTTCGGCCTGCCGACCAGCTCCTCGCACGCGCTCATCGGCGGCTACGCGGGCGCGGCGGTGGCGCGCTCGATGTCGTTCAGCGTGATCGAACCGAGCGGCTGGTCGAAGACGCTGATCTTCATCATCCTCGCGCCGATGATCGGACTGGTGCTGGGTCTGATCATTACGTCGATCACGTACTGGCTTTTCCGCCGCTCATCGCCCGCGCGCGTCGATCGTTTCTTCCGCAAAGCGCAGCTCGTGTCGGCCGCGTTCTACTCGCTCGGACACGGAACGAACGACGCGCAGAAGACGATGGGCATCATCGCCGGCGTGCTCTTCACGGCCGGCTACATCAAGACGTTTACGATTCCGATCTGGGTCATCCTCATCGCCCACAGCGCCATCGGCCTCGGCACACTCTCCGGCGGCTGGCGGATCATCCACACGATGGGCTCGAAGATCACGAAGCTGCAGCCGGTGGGCGGCTTCGCGGCGGAGACGGCCGGCGCGATCACGCTGTTCTTGGCCAGCTCGTTCGGCATCCCGGTCTCGACGACGCACACCATCACCGGCGCGATCGTCGGCGTCGGCGCGACGCGGCGACTCTCCGCCGTCCGCTGGGGCATCGCAGGCCGCATCGTCTGGGCCTGGATCCTGACCATCCCGATGGCTGCCTTCATGGGCGGACTGATGTACTGGGTGGCGGCAGCATTCGGCGCGAAGTAAGCCTCTGAAGCCGGCGCGAGATGCGGTTTTGACAGCAGTTGCAGACGGAGCCTTGGGCAACCAGCGCTGCGGGCCGTGCCCGCAATTTTTTGGATATACTCGCCGTTTCCAGTGCGACCCTGAAAGAGTCCTGACCGAGGTAAAGCCAATGAAACCAGAGATTCACCCGAAATATCAGCAGGTCCAGGCGCACTGCGCCTGCGGCGAAACGTGGACCACCGGCTCGACCAAAAAAGAGCTGCGCGTCGAGATTTGCTCGAAGTGCCATCCGTACTTCACAGGCAAACAGAAACTGCTCGACACGGCGGGCCGCATCGACCGCTTCCAGCAGCGCTACGCCAAAAAGGCCGGCCCGAAAGAAGCCGCGGCAAAATAATGGCCCGGAACGCCTGGGTCGGCGCGGCGAAGCTGATTACCGGCACCTTCAGTGCCGTCACGAACGGCCTCACGTCAGCCATGCCTTCTGCAGGGCCGGCCGTGGCCACTGACCGCAATGTGGACATGCTCATCGGCGGGCAGGCGGTGCTCGAGGGCGTGATGATGCGCTCGCTCACCGGCTACTCGGTGGCCGTGCGCCAGCCGAACGGCGACGTCGCGGTCAAGAAAGACAAGCTCGTCTCGATCACGGCCAAGTATCCGTTTCTCAAGTTCCCCGTCCTGCGCGGCTCGGTCGTCCTGATCCAGTCGCTGATCCTCGGCATGCGCGCGCTGAACTACTCGGCGAGCGTGGCCACGGAGAACGAGGCAGGCGAGCAGGAGATGTCGAACTGGGCCATGGCCAGCACGATGCTGGTGGCAATGGTGGTTGGCCTCGGCGTCTTCATCCTGGCGCCGCTCGGGATCACCAACCTGATCCGCCACTTCTTCGCGCCGCACATGGGCAACCTCGCCTACAACGCCATCGACGGAGTGTTGCGCGCGGCCTTCTTCTTCATCTACATCCTCTCGATCTCGTTCATGGACGACATCAAGCGCGTCTTCCAGTACCACGGCGCCGAGCACAAGACGGTCTACACGTTCGAAGCGAACGAGGAGCTGACGGTCGAGAACGCGCGCACGAAGTCGACGCTCCATCCGCGCTGCGGCACGAGCTTCCTGATGTTCGTCATGGCCATCTCGATTCTGGTCTTCTCACTCGTGCCGTCGACGGTTCCGTTCGTGGTGAAGTTCGGCGCGCGCGTGGTGCTGATCCCGCTGATCGCCGGCCTTGCCTACGAGGTCATCCGCTTCTCGGCCCGCCACCTCGGCAATCCCGTCTGCCGCCTGCTGACGCGCCCGGGCATGCTGCTGCAGAAGATCACGACCAAAGAACCCGACGACCTGCAGCTTGCCGTCGCCATCACGGCGCTGAAAGAGGCGCTGATGTACGACATCGTGGACGAGACCCAGGCAGCCGTCGCTTAGCTACGCTTCCGTAATCGACCGTGGGAAGGCGCATGACGCGTCTTCCCATTTTTGTTTTTGGCAGGACTGCACCATGTACGAAAAACTCGACGAGATCGAAAAACGCTACGAAGAACTGCAACAGAAGATGGCCGATCCCGGCGTCGCAACGGACGTCAAAGTCTTCCGCGACACGATGAAGGCCGTCTCGGAAATCGACGACGTCGTTTTCAAATACCGCGAGCTGAAAGATATCCGTAAACGTCTGGCCGACGCGCGCGAGATGCTCAGCTCCGATGACGACATGCGCGAGCTCGCGGAGATGGAGATCGCCGAACTGGAGCCGAAAGCGCCGGAGCTCGAAAAAGAGATTCAGCTCCTGCTGCAGCCGAAAGATCCGAACGACGACAAGAATGTCTTCGTCGAAATCCGCGCCGGCACCGGCGGAGACGAAGCGTCGCTCTTCGCCGCCGAGATCATGCGCATGTACATCCGCTACGCCGAGATGCGCCGCTGGAAGGTCGATATGACCGACGCGAACTACTCCTCGGTCAACGGCATCAAAGACGCGACGCTGCTCATCGAGGGGAACAAGGTCTACTCGAAACTGAAGTTCGAGTCGGGCGTCCACCGCGTGCAGCGCGTTCCGCAGACCGAGACGCAGGGCCGCATTCACACGTCCGCGATCACCGTTGCCGTGCTGCCGGAAGCGGAAGACATCGACATCCAGGTCAACGAGAAGGATCTGCGCATCGATACGTTCTGCTCTTCGGGGCCGGGCGGCCAGTCGGTCAATACGACCTACTCCGCGGTGCGCATGACCCATCTTCCGACCGGCGTCGTCGTCTCCTGTCAGGATGAAAAGTCGCAGATCAAGAACCGCGCGAAGGCGCTCAAGGTGCTCAAGGCGCGCCTCTACGACATCGAGCGCCAGAAGCGCGAGGACGAGCTTTCCGCCACGCGCAAGGGCCTGATCGGCAGCGGCGACCGCTCCGAAAAAATCCGTACGTACAACTTCCCGCAGGACCGCGTCACCGACCATCGCATCGGCCTGACCGTCCACAATCTCCCCGACATCATGAACGGCAACCTCGACGTCCTCCTCGATCCGCTCATCGGCCACTTCCAGGCCGAGAAGCTGCGCGAGGCCGTCGAGGCGCGGTAAGATTTCGCCATGTCGCGAACATTCGAAGAAGTACGTGATGAGGCGATGGCGCTGAGCCCGGAAGAGCGGGGGAACCTCGGCGAAGAACTGCTGGACAGCGTCGAGTCCGATGAAACCATCGAGTGGGACCACGAATACGCGGCGGAGATCCAGCGACGGGTAGCCGAGGTGAGGGCAGGAACGGCGCAGATGGTTTCCGCGGAGGAAGCCATCGCGGCTGCTCGGGAAGCAGTGAATGACGTCCGGCGAACTTCACAAAGAAGCTGAGGCCGAGCTCGTCAAAGCTGCCGCTTACCTGGAACGAGAGCGAAGCGGCTACGGTGACCGATTTATCGCCGCGTTTGAATCAGCTCGCGAGCTCGTCGTCGCGCATCCACGCTTAGGACGTCCGCAGCCGTTTGAAGTTCGCGCCTGGTCTATTCAAGGGTTCTCCTACTCCATCGTCTACACACTGGACGGCGATGACGTATTCATCATCGCCGTGGCGCATCATCGCCGCCGTCCCGGTTACTGGCGCTCCCGCTTGCGTTGAACAGTTTGGTCGTTCGAGAAGCTGCGTGAGGCGGTTGAGGCGCGGTAAGATTTCGCCATGTCGCGAACATTCGAAGAAGTGCGCGAAGAGGCGATGGCGCTCAGTCCGGAGGAGCGGGGTCATCTCGCCGAGGACTTGTGGGACAGCAACCGAACTCCTGACGAACTGGAAATCGATCATGCCTGGACCATTGAGGTCGAGCGGCGAGTCGCGGAGATCGACGCCGGAATTGGGACGCTGATGCCCGGCGATGATGTGATTCGCGAGCTTCGCGCGAAGTATGGCAAGCGTTCTAGTCGTTCGTGATGAGGCTCGCCGCGAGCTCTACGAAGCGCGCGACTATTACGACGAGCAGCGCCCCGGCTACGGAGAGCTGTTTGTAGAGGCGGTCGAAGGGGAGTTCGCGCTCCTTCTTCAGTTCGAAAAAATAGGCAAACAAGTCGGCCGTGGGATACGCCGGCACACACTGATCAATTGGCCGTATGGCATTTTCTATCAGGTTCGTGGCGATGAATTGATCATCATCGCCGTGGCCCACCATCGCCGCCGTCCCGGTTACTGGCGCTCCCGCTTGCGCTAAGCTCCCCGCATGAAATCCCGCATCGATCAGGTCATCAAACGCGAACAGGCTGACTATCTCGACACTCTTCTTTCCCCGCGCGACGCCTTGCTGGCTCGCATGGAGGAGTTTGCGGCGGAGCATGGGCATCCGATTGCGGATGCCGAGGTGGGGCAGTTGATGCGGATATTGGTGAGGGCGAAGCAGCCAAAGCATCTCATCGAGGTCGGCACGAACATCGGCTACTCCGTCGTCGTCCTCGGGCGCGAATGTGCCGCCGACGCGGTGCTGGAGACGATCGAGCTCGATCGCGACATCCTTGCCACGGCTCAGAAGTTTGTGGCCGAGGCGAAGCTGGCGTGTGAGGTGCGATTCCATCAGGGGAAAGCGCTGGAGGTCTTGCCGTCGCTGGCAGGTCCGTTCGACTTCGTCTTCATCGACTGCGTCAAGACCGAGTACGAGCAGTATCTCGATCAGCTCCTGCCGAAGCTCAGCAAGGGAGCGATGATCGTCTGCGACAACCTGCTGTGGGGTGGCAAGGTCGCGGAAGGCGTTCACGATCCGTCGACGGACGCGCTCCGCGCGTTCAACCAGCGGATCACCACCGATCCGCGGCTGACGACCATCGTCCTCGCCGCCGGCGACGGCGTCGGCATTTCGATCGTCAACTAAAAAGGCCGCCCTTCCGGGCGGCCTTTCGATTGATTCGATTGACTGTGATTACTTCGACGAAACCGCGGCCGGCGTGGCGGCTTTGATCGTCGCCTTCATCGGGACCGTGATGATCGGATTGATCTTGTCGTTGGTGTAGATTGTGACCGAGCCGTTGACGTCGCCCGGCTTCGCGTCCTTCGCGATCTGCAGCGTCACTTCGTACTCGCCCTTGTTCGCGCCCGGCTTCACGCTCGTGGTGACGAGAGCGGGGACGCTCGACTCCGCCTTCGAGACGACGAACGATTCCGGCGTCTTCAGGTTGTTGGAGTGCAGCATCACCATGCGGGTGGCGGCGACGTCGCTCGGCGTCACTTCGCCGAAGTTGAGCATCGTCGGTTCCACGCGCAGGGTCGGACGGACCACGCCGGCGATGCTGACCGGGTACTCCGGCTGATGCTTGGAGTTCGTGAAGATGTGGACCTTCTCGGCCAGCGCGCCGACTCTCGCGTCGGGACCGCCGACGGTGATGTTCACTTTGTACTGATCCTGGCCCGGGCGGCCGACGTTCGGCGCCTTATCAGCTTCCGCGACCTTGTCGTACGTCACCTTGACCCACTTCACCGGCTCGTTCGTAGTCGGATCGACGGGCAGCTCGACCTTCGTCACCTGGAACGGCTCATCCTCTTCCGAGTAGAGCATCACCGACTGCGTGTCGGCGTCGCCCTGCAGGAGGTTGAAGCGGACGAAGCCGGCCGGAAACGCCTCGACGTACGGCTTCACGACCGCATGGATCGTGAGCTGCGAGGTCGGCGTGGTGGGATCGTTCGTTTCGAGGGTGACGGTCTTGGCGATCGGACCCGCAAACGCGGCCGTGTCGACGTGCGCCGTGACTTTGCCGGTCTCGCCGGGCTTGATGACCTTGTCGAAGTCGGCGACCGTGCAGCCGCAGCCGGGCTTGGCGGCGATGATCTGCAGGTCGGAATCGCCCGTGTTCTTGACCAGGAACGACCAGTCGAGTTTTTCACCCTTGGCGATCGTGCCGTAGTCCTTGACGGGCTCGACGATCGTGAGGCGCGGCGCCTTCTCTGCTTCCTTGGCGGTTTCCTTAGCGGCTGCGGCTTTCTCTGCCTTGGGAGCCGCGGTCTTCTTCGCCTTCGCCGGCTGGTCGGCCGCAAAGGAAAGGCTGGCGGTCAACGCGGCGAGGACCGCAATCATGACGACAAGAATTCGCTTCGACGACATGGACAAAATCCTCCTGTGTTGGACACTGAAAAAGTACTGGTGAACGCGGGTTCGAACATCCCGCGCCGAGTGACGATTCCCCGGCGGCAGCGGCGCCGGCATTCTACAATCGGCGCCGCGGAGCATGCTTCTTGCTCAGTCCGCACCCGCAATGGCTCACGTCAAAGAACTACCACCTCTGAAAAAGGTCTACCTGATCGGCATCGGCGGCACTGCCATGGCTTCGGTCGCCGGAATGCTGCAGGAGCGCGGCTACGAAGTGGCCGGCTCCGATGAGCACGTCTATCCGCCGATGTCGACTTACCTCGACCGCCTCGGCATCCCGGTCCTCGAGGGGTATACGAAGGACCACCTCGTGACGTTCCATCCCGATCTCGTGGTGATCGGCAACGTGGCGGCCTCGACGAATGCCGAGGCCGCGGGCACGCTCGAGCTCGACCTGCCGTATACGTCGATGCCGGAGGCCATCCACCAGCTTTTCATCAAAGGGAAGCACTCCATCGTCGTGGCGGGGACGCATGGCAAGACCACGACGACGTCGCTGATGGCGTGGCTGCTGGAATCGGCAGGACGCGATCCGAGCATGGTGGTCGGCGGCATTCCGCTCAATTTCAATCAGAACTTCAAGCTCGGCAACGGACCGGAGTTCGTGATCGAGGGCGATGAATACAACACGTCGTTTTTCGACAAGGGTCCTAAGTTTCTGCACTACCACGCGAACACGTTCCTGCTGAACAACATCGAGTTCGATCACGCCGACATCTACGCGAATCTCGACGCGATCATCGAGGCCTTCCGCCACGGCGTCCAACAGGTCGCGCCGGGCGACGTGATCGTGGCCAACGGCGACGACGCGAACGTGACGCCGCTTCGCGCCGACGCGCGCGCGCGCTGGTTCACCTTCGGCATGTCGCGCGGCTGCGATATCTACGCGACGGACGTCGAGTTCGCGCCCGAGGGGAACGCGTTCACGGCGTGGTGGGAGGGGAGCGAATGGTTTCGCTTCCGCACGAATCTCTCCGGCCAGCACAACGTCGTCAATGCACTCGCCGACATCGCCATCGCCCGCATGCGCGGCGTTTCGGCGGAAGAGATCCAGCGCGGACTGGAGACGTTTCAGGGCATCAAGCGGCGCATGGAAGTTCGCGGCGTGGAGCGCGGGGTCACCGTCATCGACGACTTCGCGCACCATCCCACCGCCATCGACACGACGCTGGCCGGCGCCAAGCGGCGTTATCCCGGCCGGCGGATCTGGGCCCTCTTCGAGCCGCGCTCGATCTCATCGAGCCGCAAGGAGTTCGAGGACGGCTACATCGAGGCGTTTCACCAGGCCGACCGCGTGATCATCGGCCCGATCTTTCACAAGGGCCGCTACGAAACCCGCTACGGCCTGGAGCACATGATGTCCGTGCCGACGATCGTCGAGCGCCTGAACGCCGACGGCATCCCGGCCGAACAGATCAACGACATCGATGCCATCGCGGACGTCGTCGCACGCGACGCGAAGGCGGATGACGTGATCCTGGTGATGTCGTCGGGGTCATTCGAAGGCGTGCACGAGAAGATCCTGGATCGCCTGCGAAAACAATGAACCACAGAGGCACAGAGGTTTTCTCTGTGTCCTCTGTGCCTCTGTGGTTAACGCCTTTCAGGACAACCACCACAGACCAGCCCAAACCTTCACATCGATCATCACGCCCTCGCCGTTTTTCCGTTTCAGCCAGTCGAATATGGCGCTGCGCGGGATGCGGTGGACGGTGATGTCCTCGCCGCCCACGCCGCCGCCCGATCCGCGTTGTTCGAGGCCTGACGCGGCGTAGAAGGCCGCGGTCTCGGAGGTGATGCCCGGCGAGGTTGGGCCCGCTGTCAAACGCTCGACGCGATCGCAGGCGTAGCCGGTTTCTTCGAGCAACTCCTTTTTCGCGGTTTCCGCGGGATCGTCGTGTCCTTCTTCATCGCCGACCAGGCCGGCCGGAAAGTCGATCACCCGCGCGTTGACCGGACGGCGGAACTGTTCGACGAAGAGGATGCGGTCATCGTCGGTGACCGCCAGGATCACCACCGCCGACTTTCCTTTCGTCCGTTCCACGAACTCCCAGCCATCGCGCTCCAGGACGAGCACCTTTTTCCCTTTGAAGAGTTTCTTCGCGTCGTCGCTCATGGTGCGGACGCTATCGCAACGAGCGGCGGAAATCCGAGGGCGCGCTCGTATTCGTCGAACATCGCGCGGTAGCACTCGCACGACGCCTGTTCCAGTTTGACGCGGTCGGTGACGCGTACGCGGCCGCGCCCGTGTTCGATCGTGCCGGCAAGTTCGAGCGCTTTCATCGCCGCATTGATGCCGGCGCGTCGTGTCGAAAGCATGCGGCCGAGGAACTCCTGGGTCAGCGACATCTCGTCGGAGCCGTAGCGGTCCTGAAGCAGCAGCAGCGACATCTCGTCGGAGCCGTAGCGGTCCTGAAGCAGCAGCAGCCAGTGCGCGAGGCGTTGCTCGACCACGTGCAGCCGGTTGCAGCAGGCCAGTTGCGCGATGTGCGCGATCATCGTGTAGACGAATGCGTGCAGGATGCGCCGAAGCTCTGCGTCGTGCTCCATCTGCCGCCGCAGCTCGTTCCCGCCGATCGACGCCACCAGCCCCGCACCCTGCGTCAGTCCCTCGACCGGGTTGGTGTCGACGCCGAGGATGGCGTTGATTCCGACCACGCCTTCTCCGCCGATCATGCTCACCTCGAGCGCTTCGCCGTCCGCGAGGTTGCGGATCAGCGAAATGACGGCGGTGAGCGGGAAGTAGACGGCGGTGCGCGTGTCCTGCTCGAAAATCCGCTTGCCGATCGGCGCTTCGAAAACCTTGAAATGCGCCGCCAGCGTCTCGAGCGACGAATCAGGAAGAGCATTCAACAAAAGGTTCTGCCGCAACGTAGAGATCTGCATCAGCCTGCATTCTGTAAGAGCCAAACTCATGCCGACGTACGCAAACGGACAGACAGCAAATTGCAGGTCGTGCAACATGCCGTCGTTGGGAATCCCATGATCCTCATCATTGACGACGACCCCGGTATTCGCGGGCTGCTGGACGTAGTGCTGCGCCGCAAAGGTTTCGAATGCGACTTCGCCATCGACGGAGCGGAGGCGGAGAAGAAGCTGCGCGTCTTCGACTACGACGTCATCCTCCTCGACCTGATGCTTCCCCGGCTGAACGGATTCGAGGTGCTCCGTTTCATCAAAGCCGAGCGCCGCGCGATGCTCGACCGCGTCATCGTCGTCACCGCCGTCGCGGAGATCACGCTGCGCGATTTCGAGGATCAGAAGCTGGTCTGGGCGCTGTTGCGCAAACCGTTCGACATCAATCTGCTGATCGACACCGTCACCGCCTGCGCCGGCAACGCGCGCGAGCAGCGCTCAAAAGAGGCTGCCCTGCATCGTCGGACGGCGGAACGCGTCAGCGGTTAAGTCGTAGCGCTTTTCGTTCAGCCCCAGACGTCGGCAGGTGACTTCGAACATCGACGCGATCTGATCGGCGAAGATCCCTTTGCCGCGCCCCCGCACTCCCCACTCTGAGTCGTACAGCTTTCCCTCACGCAGGTCGCGGACGCGGTTCAACACCTTCTCTTTGCGGTCGGGAAAGTGCTCTTCGAGCCACTTCTCGAACAGCGGCGCCACTGCCCACGGCAGACGCAGTACGACGAATCCTGCGGTCGTGCCGCCGGCATCCGCAACCGCTTTGAGAATGTTCGGCATCTCGTGGTCGGTGATGGCCGGAATGATCGGCGCGACCATGACGCCGACCGGGATTCCGGCTTTCGCCAGCATCTCGATCGCGGCGATGCGCAGCTCCGGCCGCGACGCGCGCGGCTCCATCAAATTGGCCAGGTGCGGATCGAGCGTCGTCACGGAGATGTGCACCGACACCGCGTTGTGCGCGGCCAGCTCCTGCAGCACGTCGATGTCGCGCGTCACGAGATGATTCTTCGTGATGATGCCGACCGGATTGCGGAACTCCGCCAGCACCTGCAGGCAGCGCCGCGTCAACTGAAGCTTGCGCTCGATCGGTTGATAGGGATCGGTGACGCCGCTGATGGCGATCATGCGCGGCGTGTACTTCTTCGACATCAGCTCTTCGCGCAGCAGCTCCGGCGCGTCGTCCTTCACCAGGATTTTCGTCTCGAACTCGAGCCCGGCGGAAAATCCGAGGTACTCGTGCGAGGGGCGCGCGAAACAGTAGATGCAGCCGTGCTCGCAACCGCGGTAGGGATTGATGCTCGTGTCGAAGCCGACGTCGGGGCTGTCGTTGTGCGCGAGGATGGTGCGCGTCGGATCGCGCAGAAAAATCGTGCGCGGCAGCGGCGAGGGCTCGTCGTCGTTCTGTGCGTCCTCGTCATGAACGTATTCGAGACGTTCGAAGCGGTTCCGCGGATTCCAACTCGCGCCGCGGCCTTTGATGGGGGTGATGGGGTCCGGGGTAGACATCGCACCGAGGCTATCGCAGACGTCAAGAAAATCTACGGTGGGTAGGAAAGTGACGGACTCGGCACTCTCCTAGGACATGACTACGAACTTCCTCACCGAGCTTTACCCCACCGGCACGAATCCGCCCAAAGAACCCGATCTGACCAACGTTACCGGCGTGGCCGGGGTAGCCCGTGAAGAAGAGTGTGGACATGTCGCCTCAGCGTAAGCGCAGAAAAACGTATCGCGAGTCTGCGCTCTCCGTTTCCTGCGCAGCCTCGCGGCGTAACTCGACGAGCAAACGTTCGCCGCGATCGATGAAGGCGTAACGATCGAGGAGGATTCCGGCAAAACCGCTGCGACGCAAGCGCTGCGTCATGACGGGAGCCGGCAACGCGGCTGTCTCCTGCTGCCACCGGGAAACGCTCCTTCCATTCATCGCTCCAAAGCTCCAGCGGATCCGCGATGTGTGCAGATACGGAACGAAGTCATCGTACGGCCGCGCCGCATACGCCACTCCCTCTTCCGGAAAGGTTTGCGCTGGCAGCTGAAACACCATGCTGCCCGGTGGAAGCATGCTTTCGACATGACCGAAGAAATGTCGATCGGCATCGAATGCTCGTTGCACGTTCGAATAAAGCGGCCGCGCATTCGTACCGACCTGATCGAAAAGGCCGAAGGCGAGCAATGCAGCACAGATAGTGACGTGGACCCGCCGGCGTCCGCCTGCGTACCGGTCCACGAGTGCGGCGACGGCAAGCAACGACCAGTACGCGATGAACACCGCGCCCCGGTAATAACTGCGGATATACGCCTCCGTCAGGACGGAGAGCAGCATGCCGAAGCCGCCGATCGTCGTGAGTAACACCAGCCCGAGGTTCAAGCGGCTGAGCTCATCGTTGATTGACCAGCTTCCGTCACGGCGGCGCAGCAGCGTAAGAAGTAGAACCACGAAACCAAACGCGCCGATGACGCCGAGGGTGATGGCCTCATTTGTGTTGATCGGCGTGGGCTTTCCTGAACCGCCGAGGGCCCGCTCCCAGTTGATGCGAAGATTCAGAGCGGGGACCCGCATCCATTCCCAGCGATGATCGCGGCTCGGAAGAAGCAACTGCGCGATACGCAATCCCCACCACTCACTCTGAAACGCCTCACGATGCACTGGCGACGGATTGCGCCCATTCGTAAGGACATGGGTGATGACTGACGACAGATTGAGGAGCGCAATCACTGCCCCGACCGCGAAGAGAATGACCGAAGTCTTCAGGACGCGTTCCCGCTCCTGCCGGGGTGCATTCATATAAGCGATCAACGTTGAGAGGAAAAGAAGAAACAGCGCAAAAAACGTGTAGTAGAGATTCCACACCGCAATGAGCGCGGCAAAGAAACACGCCAGAAGCAGCGGAGGCGACGCCGACGAAGCACCCTCACCTGGAGTGAGCTCTCGGCGGATGATCCAGACGCACACCAGCGTCACCAACGGCACGAGGTAATAAGCGGAGTATCCGAGGTGATAGACACCTTTGTGAAAGTGATAGGGACTGAACGCGTAGAGAAGTGAGAAGGTGAACGCCGCGGGAAGTGAAAAGCGGAGACGGCGCATGACCCATGCAGAAATGCCTGCGGTGGCCGGAAACGTCAGGACGTAGTAACTGTTTAGCGTGGCCGCGGCGTCATTGAAGAAGAACGACAGCAACTTCATCGTCGCGAATTGCAGGCTGTCGAATTGAAACTGTGGAAAGTCGTGAAATCGGGCCACTCCGGGGGCGGCAAGCCAGCGATTCGTGAGGATCCATCCGTTATCGATCATTCCTTTGATCGTGACGAGATAAAGCGTCACATCGAACCCGTACTCCGGAAAACGTGTGTCGCCGGCTGCATAAGCGAACGGGATATGAATGTTTGCCGACCGGAGATCCATCGCGAAGATCAGGACGATCAGCGCCGAGGCACTCACGCACGTGTAAAAAGCCGTGGCACGCCACCGCTCCGAGACCTTCGCACTCACCTCGCGAGAATACATCAGCGCATCCTCGCTGCTCGACGAGCTACTCTGTCTCCGTGGTGAAAAAGATTTTCGTCGCCCTGCTGATCATCGCAGCCATCGTTGTCGCCATTCGCCTGCTGCCGGTGAACGAGTGGCTGAGACATTTCCAAACCTACGTCCGCGGTCTCGGCGCGCTCGGATACGTCGTCTACATCGCGGTCTACGCCGTCTGCGTCGTCGCCTTCATCCCCGCCTCCATCCTCACCCTCGGCGCGGGCGCGATCTTCGGATTCGTCGGCGGAACGATCGTCGTCATCATCGGCGCGACGATCGGCGCCACGCTGGCGTTCCTGCTCGCGCGAACCGTCATGCGCAAACGGATCGAGGAGAAGACCCGCGGCAATAAAAAGTTCGAAGCGCTCGACCGCGCCATCGCCAGCGAAGGGATGAAGATCGTCTTCCTCGTCCGCCTCGCGGTCGTCTTCCCCTTCACGTACATCAACTACGCATTCGGACTGACCGCGATCCCGCTCGGCCGCTACGTCCTGGCCACCTTCCTCGGCATCATCCCGACCACGGCGGCTTTTGTCTTCGCCAGCAGCGCGGCAACGAAGGCCGCGACCGGCGGTACCAGCAACGTCACGAAGATCGTCTACATCGCCGGCGGCATCATCGCCATCATCGTCAGCGTGCTCATCGGCAGGATCGCCACGCGCGCGATCCGCCGCGCCGGTGTTGACGATCAGTAGCGATATGCTCTCCCTCTTCGGAGGTTCCTGATGAGCAATCCACTTGTTGAACTCACGAAAACGGGGCAGAGCATCTGGTTCGATCAGATGGAGCGGCGGCTCGTTTCCAGCGGCGATCTGAAACGGATGATCGATGAAGACGACCTGCGCGGGCTGACCTCGAATCCGACCATTTTCGAGAAAGCGATCGGCGGCAGCGACGACTACGACGCGCAGCTTCGCGACCTGGCCGCGCAGAACAAATCGCGCGAAGAGATTTACGACGCCATCACCATCGAGGACATCGGCAATGCCGCCGACGTCTTTCGCCCCGTCTACGACAAGTGCAACGGTGGCGACGGATTCTGCAGCCTGGAAGTCTCGCCGCTGTTCGCGAACGACACCGCCGCAACGGCGGCCGAGGCCAAGCGGCTTTTCGCCGCGCTGAACCGGCCCAACGTCATGATCAAGATTCCGGCGACGCCGGAAGGGATTCCGGCCATCGAGGAGTCGATCGCGAACGGCATCAACATCAACATCACCCTCATTTTCTCGAACGACGTTTACGCTCAGGTGATGGAGGCGTATCTGCGCGGGCTCGAGCGCCGCGTCGCGCAGGGGCTGCCGATCAACGAGATCGCATCCGTGGCCAGTTTCTTCGTCAGCCGCATCGACGCGCTGGCCGAGAAACAGATGGAAGCGAAGTTGAAAGAGAACGATGATCCCGAGGTTCGTTCACTCTTCGGCAAGGTCGCGATTTCGAACGCGAAACTCGCGTATCAGCTTTTCAAACAGACCTTCAGCGGCGAACGCTGGGAGAAACTGAAGCATCACGGCGCGAACGTGGAGCGGCCGTTGTGGGCGTCGACCGGGACGAAGAATCCGGCGTACAGCGACGTGCTCTACATCGAGTCGCTGATCGGGCCGGACACCGTCAACACCGTTCCGCCGGCGACCTACAAAGCGTTCAAGGAGCACGGCCGCGTGGCGATGACGCTGGAGCAGGACCTCGACGGCGCGCGCGAAGTGCTGCGCAAATTCAAAGAGAAGGGCTTCAGCCTCGACGCGATCACAACGAAGCTCACCGAGGATGGCGTGAAGTCGTTCGACGAATCGTTCGCGTCGCTGATGAGCACCATCGAAGCGCGCCGCGACGAAGCAATCCGCGGACTCGGCAAGCGCCTTTCGCTCCACCTCGGCTCTGCACAGGCGACGGTCGATCAGGCCGCGCAGCGCGTCGAGAAAGAGAAGTTCGTCGAGCGCATCTGGAAGAAAGACACGACGCTCTGGAAGAACGACGACGCGCACAAGAAGATCATCTCCAACGCCCTCGGCTGGCTGACGGTGGCCGAGGAGATGACGAAGGCGGCGCCGGAACTGATGGCGTTCGCCGATTCCGTGAAGAGTGACTTCGACGACGTCGTGGTCCTCGGCATGGGCGGTTCGAGTTTGTGTTCCGAGGTCACGCGAAGGTTGTTCGGCGCGAGGAGCGGGTACCCGAGGTTGAACGTGCTCGACTCGACGGTGCCTCAGGCGGTGCATGCACTGGAGTCGCGGCTCGATCTCGCGCGGACGCTGTTCGTCGTCGCGTCGAAGTCGGGCACGACGACTGAGCCGGCGATGTTTCATCGTTACTTCTACGACCGCGTGAAATCGGTCAAGGGCGACAAGGCCGGCGAGAACTTTGTGGCCGTCACCGATCCAGACACGCAGCTTGGCAAGGATGCGAAGGCGGACAACTTCCGGCGCGTCTTCATCAACCAGCCGGACATCGGCGGGCGCTACTCGGCGCTGTCGTATTTCGGGATGGTTCCCGCGGCGATTTCCGGAGTCGACGTCGCTACGCTGCTCGATCGCGCCATGCACGCCGGCCACGTCGCGCAATCGCCGGGCGTGAAGAAAAATCCGGCGGCGATGCTCGGCAGCGTGATCGGATCGCTGGCGATGGAAGGCCGCGACAAGCTCACGCTCATCACTCCCCCGCCGCTCGACACGCTCGGCCTCTGGATCGAACAGCTCATCGCCGAGTCGACCGGCAAAGAGGGCAAAGGCATCCTCCCCGTCGCCGGCGAGCCGCTGCTCGATCCGCGCGACTACGGCAACGACCGGCTCTTCGTCTGCGTGCGCATGCGCAATTCGGACATGACCTCGAAGTTGAAGGCGCTCGCGGACGCCGGCAATCCCGTCGTCGATCTGGTGCTCGAAGATCCGCTCGACATCGGCGAGATTTTCTTCACCTGGGAGTTCGCCACCGCCGTCGCCGGCGCGCTCCTCGGCATCGACGCGTTCGATCAGCCGAACGTGCAGGAGTCGAAAGACAACACGAAGCGGCTGCTCGAGGAATTCAAGGCAAGCGGCACGATGCACACCGACCAGTCGCAGATTACGCCCGACGATTCCGCCGCGATCGGCGCGCTCCTCGGCAGCGTGAAGCCGGGCGACTACATCGCGCTCACCGAGTACTTCGCCGAATCGCCGGAGCGCGATCAACGCATCGCCTCGATCCGTGAAACGCTCGGCCGCGAGCTGCACGTGGCCACGACCACCGGCTACGGTCCGCGCTTTCTCCACTCCACCGGCCAGTTGCACAAAGGCGGGCCGGCCACCGGCGTCTTCATGCAACTCACCGGAGGCGGACATGCGGACATGCCGATCCCGAACGAAAAGTTCACCTTCGGCGTCCTCGTGCGCGCGCAGGCCATCGGCGATTTTCAGTCGCTCGCTTCCCGCAAACGCCGCGCGGTCAGCATCAACCTCGGCGATGACGTCGACGCCGGACTGGACGCGCTGGCGAAAACCGTAAAAGAAGCATTGGCGAAGGTGACGAAATGACGCAATCGCAATTCGGCATGATCGGCCTCGCGGTGATGGGCGCGAACCTGGCGCTCAACATCGAGGAGCACGGCTTCTCCGTCGCGGTCTGGAATCGCGAAACGGAGGTGATGGAAAAGTTCATCGCCAAAAATGCGGGCAAGAAATTCACCGGCACGAAGTCGCTGGAAGAGCTGGTGCAGGCCGTGGAGCGCCCGCGCCGCATCATGATGATGATCATGGCCGGCGCGCCGGTGGACATGACCATCGACAAGCTCATGCCGCTCCTCGACGAAGGCGACGTGGTCATCGACGGCGGCAATTCCTGGTTCAAAGACACGCAGGCGCGGACGTCGAAGCTCGAAGCGAAGAAGCTGCACTTCGTCGGCTCCGGCGTCTCCGGCGGCGAGGAGGGCGCGCGCTTCGGCCCGTCGCTGATGCCGGGCGGCTCGAAGGAATCGTGGGAGTGCATCAAGCCGGTCTTCGAAGCGATCGCGGCGAAGAGCGATTCCGGTCCGTGCGTGACGCACGTTGGTCCCGACGGCGCCGGCCACTTCGTGAAGATGGTGCACAACGGAATCGAGTACGGCGACATGGAGCTGATCGCCGAGGCTTACGAGATGCTGCGCAAGGGACTCGGCGCGGATGCCGACGAGCTGGCGTCGATTTTCGACGAATGGAACCGCGGGCCGCTGGAGTCGTTCCTGATCGAGATCACCGCGCACATTTTCCGCGTCAAGGATCCGGAGAGCGGCGCGCCACTCGTCGACAAGGTGCTCGATAAAGCCGGACAGAAGGGCACCGGCAAGTGGACGGCGCAGACCGCGCTCGATCTGGCCGTGCCGATTCCGACGATCGCCGCGGCAATCGATGCGCGCGTGCTGTCGTCGATGAAAGCGGAGCGCGTGGCGGCGTCGAAAGTTCTGCTCGGACCGGGCGAGAAGCCGCACATCGCCGACCGCAAGCAGTTCATCGCGGACGTTCACGACGCGCTGTACGTTTCGAAGATCTGTTCGTACGCGCAGGGGATGGCGCTCATCCAGGCCGGCTCGCGCGAATGGAAGTGGTCGATCGACATGCGCGAGATGGCGCGCATCTGGAAGGCCGGCTGCATCATCCGCGCGCGCTTCCTCGACTCGATCATGCGCGCCTACGAGCGCAAGGCCGACCTCACCAACCTGCTGCTCGACGACGAGTTCTCCGCCGACATGCAGAAGCTGCAGCCGGCCTGGCGCCGCACGGTCGCCTTCGCGCAGGCGAACGGAATCGCGATCCCGGCCATGTCGGGGAGCCTCAGCTACTTCGATGCGTACCGCGCCGCCGAACTGCCGCTCAACCTGACGCAAGCGCAGCGCGATTACTTCGGATCACATACGTATCAGCGGAACGACAAAGGTCCGGACACGCCGTTCGTGCATACCGACTGGATTCACTTGTAAAAGGCTTTTGAACCACAGAGGCACAGAGGACACAGAGGACACAGAGAGAAACCTCTGTGATCTCTGTGTCTCTGTGGTTCAAACTATTTCGCGCCGGCCCAGACGTCAAGCCGCACCGGCACTTCATCGTTCACCGTCACCAGCACGTTGTGCGGGACGGTGATGCCGAAGTCGGGCATGCGGATCTTGAAGTCGGTGGTCGCGTGAATGCGTCCGTCCGGGATGAGGACGACGCGCACCGGGATCGTCATCCGCTTCGTGACACCGTGCAGCGTCAGATCGCCGGTGATGCTGATGTCCGCAGGCGCATTGGGCGCGATCGACGCTGGTCCGGTCACGCTGACTGACTTGAACGTGGCCGTACCGAACTTCGTCGTCTCGAGATACCGCTCGCGCATCTCTTTGTTGCGAAGTCCGACGCCGGTGTCGAGCGAATCGACGTTGATGTTGATCTGCACGCTCGACGCGGCCGGGCTGGCAGGATCGGCGACGATCGTCCCGTTCACATCGCTCGTCTTTCCGTCGAACGAGTCGTACGTATCCTCGGCGTGAAACTGCGCGACGTTGTTGCCGCCCTTCGTGATCGCGTACGTGCGCGATTGGGCGTGAAGAGTTGCGGCGGCGAGCAGGAGGCCGAGTGCGATGGAAAATCTCATGACTCCCGCGAACAGCAAGCCGTCACTTGCCGATTCCGGCCAGACGTAACGCTTTGCGAACGTACGACGGATGCGGGATCGCGCCGAGCGCGGCGGGATCGATCCACGCGTACTCATCGCCGCTCGCGCGAGGACGGCGTGCGATGGCGAAGACTTCGAACGTGATGCGCCGATTCGTGATCGTGTGCCGGAACGTTCCCAACGCCGCGCCGCCAATCACGCGCAACGGCTGTCCGGTTAGCAACGTCGTATCGCCGTGCGGAAGGTGAAACATCCCGCGCATGAGCGCGCCTGATTCGCGCCGCATCAGCACGCGGCCGGTGCGGTCGGTGACGAGGTAGAGCGGGATGCGCAACTCGCGCGTTGCCAGCTTCGCCTTCGGACGCGGCAGTTGATCGACGCGATTGGTGATGAACGCCGCGCATTCACGCCGTAAGGGACAGCGCAGGCACGACGGATTGCGCGGCGTGCAGACGAGCGCGCCGAGCTCCATCAATCCCTGATTGAAATCGCGCGGCGATTTCGACGCGGCCATCAACTCTTCCGCGCGCTCCCACGCCTCGCGCATCAGCGCGGGCGACGCCAGCGGCGCCTCGATCGCGAACAGCCGCGCCACGATGCGCGCCACGTTGCCGTCGACGATCGGCGCGCGTTGTCCGTGAGCGATCGAGGCAATCGCGCCAGCCGTGTATCGCCCGATGCCCGCAATCGTCATCAGCTCATCGACCGTTGCCGGGATCACACCGCCGAAACGCGTCATCACGTCGACGGCTCCATCGCGCAGCATCCGCGCGCGTCGGTAGTAGCCGAGTCCCGACCACGCCGCGGTAACCTCATCGAAACTCGCCGTCGCGAGTGACGCGACGTTCGGAAAACGCGTCATGAATCGTTCGTAGTATCCGAGAACGACCTCCATCCTCGTCTGCTGCAGCATCACCTCGGAGACCCACACGCCGTACGGGTCATAGGCCGCGCGCCACGGCAGCGGACGCTGGTGTTTTCGGAACCAGTTTTCGGTGAGGGAGGCGAGCCGGCGGGCTGACAAAACGGCTTGTATTGTATGCTTCGCGTCATCCCTCCGAGGCCCCGAACGACATGGAAGATCAAGCGCAGGCGAAGCAGCCCGAAACGGAACAAGGCAAATACGTTTACTGCATCATCAAGACCGATATCCCGCGTGATTTCGGGCCGGTCGGCATCGGCGGCCGCGGCGACAAGGTCTACACCGTTCCGTACAAAGAATTCGCGGCCGTCGTCTCCAACTGTCCACTCATCGTCTTCGATCCCACGCGTGAAAACGCGCTCGCGCACGAGCACGTGAACGAGCTGGTGATGAAGGATTTCACCGTGCTGCCGATGAGTTTCGGCACCGTCTTCCGCACCGAGAACGACATCAAGGAGTTCCTCAAAGGGACGTACGACGCGCTCTCCGACGTGCTGCAGAAGATGGACGGCAAGATCGAGTTCGGCCTGAAGGTGAACTGGAACAAGGACCAGGTGGTCAACGAGATCGAGACTGAAAACGAAGAGATCCGCCGGCTGAAGGAAGAGATCCAGTCGAACACGTCGACGTCGACGTACTTCTCACGCATGCAGCTCGGACGCGTGGTCGAGTCGGCGCTGCAGGCGAAAGCCGATGCGTACGTCAGCGAGATTTACGAAGCGCTGCGCGACGCGGCCATCGCATCGCGCTCGAACAAACCGATCGGCGACAAGATGATCCTCAACGCCGCGTTCCTGGTCGACCGCGAAAAGACGAAAACGTTCGACGATCAGATCACGGACATCGCCAAAAAATACGAGAACAAGCTGTCGTTTCTCTACACCGGTCCGTGGCCGCCCTACAACTTCGTGAATATCCGTTTGAAGCTGGAGCGCGCGGAGCGGTAGCCCGCAATGTTCCTCCTCGACGACATCCTCATGCTGCCGATGAAGCTTCCCATCGCGGGCTTCAACTGGATCATGAAACAGATCCAGACGATGGCGAACGAGGAGCTGCTCAACGATCAGCCGTGGAAGGAACGTTTGATCGAGCTGCAGATGATGCTGGAGGTCGGCGACATCAGCGAAGAGGACTACGCGGTGCAGGAGGCGCAGGTGTTCCAGGCGCTGCGCGAAATCCGCGCGCGGCGCGAGGAGCTGGCGCGGCAGCAGCGCGGCGGTGACGACGACGACGGCGGCGTCGGGATTTACACCGGATACGGGCAGTGACGCTCGCGGCGGCGTTCGATCGCATCGCCGATCGCCGCGTGATCCTGATCGGCGGCAAAGGCGGCGTCGGCAAGACGACGGTCTCGATCGCGGCGGCGCTGCACTTCGCCAAATCGCGGCCGGTGATCCTCTTCACGACCGATCCGGCCTCGAATCTCGCCGACATCCTTCACGGCGAGTTGCGCACCGAGGCATTGAACGCGGCTGCGCTCTATCGCCGTTTTCTCGACCGCAATCTGGAAAGTTTTCTCGAGCTCGGCGACCGCGGCACGTATCTCGACAAAGACGAGCTGCGCCGATTCTTCGAGCTGTCGCTTCCCGGCGTCGACGAGTTGATGGCGTGGATGCGGATCGGCGAGCTGGCCGAGGAGAATGGCGATGCCACCATCGTGGTCGATACCGCTCCCACTGGCCACACGCTGCGCATGCTGTCGTCAGCCGATCACTTCCGCCAGTTCGCCGATGCGCTCGATTCGATGCAGGCCAAACACCGCGGAATGATGCGCCAGTTCACGCGCCGCGACGTCCGCGACGCGATGGACGCGTTCGTCGATGAATTCGAATCGGATGCGAAACGGCGACGCGCGTTGTTGACCGACCCGGCGCGCGCCGCGTTCGTGCCGGTGACGTTGTCGGAACCGTGGGTGGTCGAGCAGACGGAGCGGCTGACTCGCGATGTGCGCGCCGAGGGGATCGATGTTCCGTTCACGATCCTCAACCGCGCGGTTGCCGACGATGATTGCGACCGCACCCGCGACGATGCCGCGCGCAAGCGGCTCGCGCCGGTTGTTGATGCGCCGCGTTCATGCGAGCCCCTCGACACGGCAGCCGCGATCGACGCCTGGGAACGCGGGCGTCCCGCCCGCTTGGGGCAAAAGCCTGCGGGCGAGACGCCCGCGTTCCCAGGCAATCTCCAACTCGCCCGTCTCACATTTCTCGCCGGCAAAGGCGGCGTTGGCAAAACGACCTCCGCCGCTTCCATCGCACTCCAACTCGCCAACAATCACCCCGACAAAAACTACACAGTCATCTCCGTCGATCCCGCGCACACACTGCGCGACGTCTTCGCGCAGGAAACGCCGCCAAAGAATCTCACCGTCGAAACCATCGACACGCGCGCCAAGTGGCGACGTTTCCGCGATGCGCTCGGCGAAGAGATCGAGCGCGCCATCGGCGCCATCACGCCGGGCGGCATGACCGTCGCCTACGACGCCGACGCCATGAAAAAGCTCGTCGAAATCGCGCCGCCCGGCGCCGACGAGCTCTTCGCCATCACGCGGCTGGCCGATCTCATCGCCGACGATTCGCAATCCGCGATCGTCGTCGACACCGCCCCGACCGGGCATTTCCTGAGACTGATCGATCTCCCCGCCACCGCCGGCGAATGGGTTCGCGAATTCATGCGCATCCTCCTCCGCTACCGCGAGCTGATCCCCGCCGGCTCCCTCGGCGAGGAGCTGATCCGCGCATCGAAGGCGTTGCACGCGCTCGAAGACGCGATGCGATCGGATTCGACGCGTGTCATCGTCGTCACGCGCCCCGAACGCATCGTCATCGCCGAAAGCAAACGTCTCATCGCCGAAGTCGAAAAGCGCGGCATGCGCATCGGCGGCGTGATCGCAAATTACGTGACGCCCGAAAACGACTGCGCATGCGATCAATCGATGCGCGGTTACGAGATGACCGCGCTGGACACCATCGGCCGCGATGACGTCGTCATCATCGAACGCCGCGACGATCCGGTCACCAATCTCGCGGACCTGGCCGCGCTGGTACCGATCTGAGTGGCGATCTTCACGGGATGTAGTACAGCCGGATCGATTTCCCGATCCTTCGGTAATTCTCGGGCAGCCATCGCCATCCGCCCTGCTGCGCTTTCGTCATCTGATACGAGTGATCGCTGACGGCGATCCAGCCTTTGGATGGCGCCCAGGGGCTGGGATAGCGGAACGGGGGAAAGCCGAGCGCGGCGTAGTCGGCGGGCCCCATCAGCGAGAGTGCGATCGACGGGATGTGCTCGCGGCGGATCACGCTTCGCAGTCGCAGCACGTCCTGTCCCCAATCGATGTTGCTGTCGACGAGAAGGCGCGACGGATCGCGGCCGGCGAAGGCGTTGAAGTAGGGGAAGTAGTCGGGGTGTGCGAGCGCCGAGGCGCCGAGATGGCAGACGAGCAGGGCGGCGGCGGTGAAGCGAATCGCGCGATTGCCGCGCAGCATCTCCACGACCGCCGTCGCGCACGCGATCGCGAACGGTACGTAAAACGGCAGGATGTAGCGGACGCCGAGGTCGAGAGTGCTCGGCAGCGCGACGGCGATGATGGCCAGGCCGGCCAGGCTCCACTCCGCGAAGACGCCGCGCAGTTCGCCGTCGCGCAGCGCGAACCAGAGGCCGGCGACGAAGAGCAGCAGCGCGGCGATGGTCGTCTTCAGCGACACGGCGAACGGGAAGTACCACCACCAGCCGGTTCTACTCGCGCGTCCGATGAGAAAGCTGTCCATCCCCTCTTTGTCGATCTTGCGGATGGCGCTGATGCCGACGAAGAACTGCGGCGCGGGCAGCGGCGTGGAAGGATTGATGTGCGCGAGCAGATGCTGCAAGCGCGGCGGATAGGAATCCATCCACGGCTGGAGATCGGCGAACGTGTGGATGGTGAAACCGTAGCCTGCCCAGATCACGAAGAGCGTCACGAATGCTGCCGGAATCATCGTGCCGAGGGCGCGGGCGAAGCGTCTTCGGAAATCGAGATCGCGCAGCAGGCGGACCACGACGATCGTTACACACGTCACCGGCACGTAGATGATGCTGGTGAACTTGCACTGGATGCTGAAGCCGAACGCCGCACCGAAAATCAGCGCGTGTTTCAGGTCGGGAGCGTGCAGCCAGCGCCCGAAGGCGAGGAGCGCGACGGCGAGCCCGGCCACGGCAGGACCGTCGTGCGTGGTCAGCGCGGAGTAGCCGAGAACGACCGGCTCCATGGTGAAGAGGAAGGTGGCAGCGAGGGCGCCGGTGTCGCTGAGGGCATCGCGCGCCGCGAAGAATACGGCGATGGCGGCGATGATGAAAAAGACCGCCGTCCCCGCGCGTCCGCGGAAGAGGTTCGCTCGGTAATCGCCGTGGCCATAGAAAACGCTGTGGATCTGATCGGTGAACGTGCCGCGCGGATCGAAGCGCATCCCGCCGAACCACGGCACGGCGGCGTAGATGAGGCGCGGCAGCGGCGGGTTCTCGCTCTGCAGCGTGTAGCGATGAAACTCGTACATCTCCAGGCCGGCGCCGAGGTGCGTGCCCTCGTCGTTGGTCACGGAAAAGACGCGCCAGGTCGTGGCCATGCGGATCGCGCCGATGGCGATCAGCAGCGCCGCGACGACGGCGGGACGGAGTCGTGGAAAGCGCGGCACGGCGGGCGATTCTACTGCGCACGACTCTTGCCTCCCGCTGAGCCGGAGGTAGTTGTCATGCGCGAACGCCGTCATCTCATCGTCTTCGTCGCCACGTTGTTCATCTGTTGCCTGGCGTTGGGCAATTGCAGGAAGGTCGAGCAGCCGGCCGAGACGACCACGAAGGGGAACGCCACCGATCGCGATGCCACCGGCACGAGCGGCACCGGCGAGCCGGCTTCGCCGTCGACCGGGACGACCACCGCGGCGCAGCAACTCGGCACCGTCGCGCCGAGCGCGGCGAACGGCACCGTGGCCCTGACCGGCACCGAGGAGGTGCACGCCCAGAAGACGGAAACGACGTCGACGCTCCAGGGCCCAGGCGGGACGACGACGGCCTCGGTGGCAACGCCGACCGATACCACGGCGACATTCAAGACGACTACCGGCACATCGACCGCCGGCGTGAAGAAGCACTGATGCGCAAGCTGCCGTTGTTCGCCTTCGCACTGTTGATCGCGGCCTGTCCTAGCGATCGCCGCACCGACGTTTCGCAGAGCGGACCGGCGCAAACGTCGACGACGACGCGCAATCCGCAGGCCGTACCGGAGAACAGCACGGCCATGAATCCGGTCACACCGCCGCAGACCGCCATCCCATCGGCGCGCGCCGCCAACTCCGCCTCGGCACCGATCGTCGAAGTTCAGCTCACTGAGTACGAGATCCGGATGCCTGATTCGTTGGCCGCCGGCGCGCAGCACTTCCGGATCGCGAACGGCGGCAAGCAGGCGCACAACTTCGCCATCGAAGGCGCGGGAATCTCGCAGAAGCTGGCGTCCGATCTCCCGCGCGGCGACACGACGGAGTTGGCGGTGAATTTGCCCGCCGGTACGTACACGGTCTATTGCCCGGTGGACGGACATCGAGGCAAGGGGATGCAGCGGACGATCGTGGTGCGGTGAGGGGCTGGTTACTGCGGCTCTTCGACGGTGAGACCAACCGCATCGAGTAGCGCGTAATTGAGCTCCAGAATTTTCGGACGTCCCAACGATCCGACGAAGTCCGTAAGAATGCTTTTCGGTAGGCTGACCAATTCGTCGCAATGGATCGAGCTCTCGTGCTTCAAGCCTTCGTCGATGCCGACGAGAACCTGTGACCGCAGGTCGTGATACGACGAGTAGACAGGTGCACAAATCACAGAAGAAAGCCGAGAATCAATCGCTGCCTGCCGGCTGACGATGACGAAAACCCGGGACGCACGAGGGTCAGACTTCGAGGGATGGCGTACGCGGTATAACTCACCACGTTTCACGACAGGGCTTGATACTCCAGCACGTCTGCCGCTTCAGCATTCAGCTCATCGGCCACTGCGTTGATCAGGGCCACTTCCTCTTCATCGGACCTTTTTGACTTTCTGAGAACCTGCTGAACCGCATCGGCGATGAACTGATCGCGGTCGCTGGAAATCGCGTCAATCTTCGAGATCAATTCTTCGGGGAGGTTCACCTGAATCGTCATCAGGTGGATAGCGTACAGCGATTGTGCCAGCTCGTCACGCTACGGCTTCGTTAGCCGGATCACCAGGAACGGATTGAGCGCGCTGCGGGCGAGGCGCGGGAGGTGATCCATCGCCGCGAACAGGAACTGCATCGGCAGGGCGAAGGCGCGGCCGTACCAGTGCTGGCGCACCTGGCGGAATCGCAGGCGGCCGTTGGGGCTGACGGCGGTCACGGCGATGCGGGGATCGAGATCGCTGGCGAGTTGCACGACTTCGGCGAACGACGGCAGAAAGCCTTCGCGCGTCGAGTGAAAGCGCGCGGAGCCGCCGCGGGCGTTGTGCCAGAAGTCGATCGGAAAAGCGCCGTTCGGGAAGTCGAGGTAGAGCGTGCCGCCCGGCGCGAGGACGCGCAGCAGCCCGGCCAGAAATGCGCGCCGCGCGGCATCGCGATTCGGCAGCGGCTTGACGCGATATTCGTCGCCGCCCATCTCCTCGACGCCGACGTGTTCGAGAACGCCGGAACAGAGCACGACGTGAAAGTACGCGTCGGCGAACGGCAGCTTCGCACCGTCGGCGACGGCGAGACGATCGCGATGGACGCGCTCGCGCCACTGCCAGCGCCGCAGCGCCGATGAGTCGATGCCGTAGGCGTCGTGGCCGGCGGCGGTGAGGAGATCGACGGAGATGCCGTTGCCGCAGCCGGCGTCGAGAATGCGCAGTCCGTTGTTCTTGATCAGCGGGAGGTAGAAGTCGTTGATGCGCGCAATGGCGCCGTCGTTCTCGCGCTCCAGCGCCAGGCGATGCTCGGCCGTCAGCACGGTTTTCTCGTCGAACTGGTCGTAGTACGCGCCCCGCATGAAGTCGGCGATCTCGTCGACGACGGGATAGTCGATATTCTCGGCATCGCAATGCAACGAATCGGTTCCAGCGGTCAACGTGCCGAGGCAGTTTGGGCAGCGATAGACGTCTACCAATGTCCGCGCTCCGCGCTGAACATCACCTCGTAGACTTTGCGCGCCCAGCTTCGTTTGCCGAATTCGACCGGGCCGGTTGCTTCCTGCGTCAGCCACTCCTTGATCGGCAGCGTGAAGCCGGTCTTGCGCCGTTCGCGGACTTCGGGCGGCAGCGGCGGACGCGGCGCCGACGCGAGCAACTGTTTGCCGCGCTCGCGGCGCGTTACGAGCGCCGGCGCGACCTTGCGGAGGAGATGCGCGTCGACGAGCGGGACGCGCACTTCCAGCGAATGCGCCATCGAGGCCCAGTCCATGTCGCGCAGCAATTGGTTGCGGAGGTAGAGCGACGACTCCAGCGCCGCCACGCGCGCGAAGGCATTGCCGGGATCAGGAGTCACCGTTCGTTCGATGAGGCTCAGCAAATCGAGGCGGCGCAATCCTTCCGCGGCGATGTCATCGCCGAGGATCGCGGGCAGTTCGGATGCGAGGAAGCGGCCGCGCTTGACCAGATACGCGCCGGCGTAGCTGCCGCCGTAGCGAACGATCTCGCCCATCTTCGGACTGATGTGGCGGCTGCGTTTCGACAACGCGCTATTCAGCCGATGCACGGCGTCGCCGAGCTTCGGAACGCGAGCGAGCACCGAAGTCACCGGCATCCAGCGCGGGATGTCTTTGAACGATGTATAGCCGCCGAACAGCTCGTCGCCGCCGGCGCCGGACATGGCCACCTTCAGGCCGAGGTCGTGCGCGGCCTTGCTGATGAAATAGCTGTTGAGGCCATCGACGGTCGGCTGATCCATCGCCGCAAATATCCGCGGCAGCTCCGATCGAAACTCGGCCAGCGTTAGCTCCTGAATCGAATGGCGCACGTCGTATTGCCGCGCCACGAGCGCCGCCAGCGGCGCTTCATCGTTGACGCGGCCGCGGTACTCCTCGAAGCGGAGCGTCATCGTCTGCAGGTCCGCCGCGCCACTCTCGCGCGCGAGCGCGACGACGGCCGTCGAGTCGATGCCGGCCGACAAAAACGCACCGACCGGAACGTCAGCCACCATGTGATAACGCACTGACTCCAGCACGGCGTCGTGGACGATCGCGCGGCGCTGATCCTCCGTGAAGTGTTCATCGCGTTCAACCGCGTCCCGCAGCGTGGCAGCGATCGAAAAGTACTGCACCGGATCGCGAACGCCGCCCGCATCGACATACATGTACGAACCGGCCGGAAGCGCGCGAATGGCCCGATACATCGTGAATGGCTCCGGCACCGTTCCGCGGAGAAAAAATCCGGCAGCGCCAGCGGGATCGAACTGCGTCGACACCTTCCCGCCCGCGACGAGCGCGCGCACCTGCGAGGCGACGCGAATCGCCGCGCCGTCGTCCGCGTAATACAGCGGCTTGATGCCGTACGGATCGCGCGCCAGCAGCATCCGACGCCGCGCGTCGTCCCACAGCGCGATGGTGAACATGCCGCGCAGCTCGCCGAACATCGCCTCCTGCTTTTCGTCATACAACTGCAGCAGCACCTCGGTGTCCGACTGCGACGTGAACCGCCGTCCGCGCGCTTCGAGCTGCGCGCGCAACTCGCGATAGTTGTAGATCTCGCCGTTGAAGACGATGGCCAGCGCACCGAAATGTTTCGGCTGCGCACCGCCGGGCGAGAGGTCGATGATGGCCAGGCGGCGATGTCCGAATCCGACGCGGCCGTCATCCGAAAACCAGGCGTCGCCGGCGTCGGGTCCGCGCGAGAGCATGCACTCGCGCGTGGCGATCACTTCATCGCGATCGACCGATGGCGCCGCGCCGCCGTACGCGAAGATCGCGTTGATGCCGCACATGGCGCGGGAGTGTATACGTCAGCGGGTGCCGCTGATTGCGACGGGCGCTGCCGCGTCGACGCGGATCGAAACGTCGCTGGCCGGAATGGCGTCGCCGGTGCTGCCGTGCGGACGCACCCAGACAACGACGGTGTAGACGCCGGGACCGTCGGGCAGCGGAATGGCGAAGGCGAATTTGCCGTCGGCGGCCACCTGAAAATCACCGCGGCGTCCGTCGCTGTACTCCTCGCGGATTGTTTCGACACCGCCGGGGACGTTTCGTTTGTAGGTGCCGCGGAGGCGCGGCAGGTATTCGCGGCGCGCGTTCGGCAGGCTGTAACTTTGGATCGCATTTGCGGTGACCGCGGCCATCGGCTGCGGCAGCGGCTCGTGATGCACGGTGATCGCCTCAACGGCGTATCCCTTCACCGCCTGGCCGCTGCAAAGCACGGGTTGCGCGTTGGCGAGGCGGCGCGGCAGCGGACGAAGCCATTCGACATAGTGGCGGATGAACTCCTGCGTCAGCCGGAACTCGCCCTTTTCCCACGCCAGACCGATGCCGACGTGCGTCGCGTCAGGATCGAGAATGGTCCGCCGGTGCCCGTCATGCGGCGCGACCTCGGCCATCATGGCTGCTTCGGAGCGCCGCAGCATGTCGTACAGCGCGGAGTCGGCGAAGGTGTAGTTGGCCGACCACGCCGCGGCGTTCTCGCTGACGCCGTCGTTGCCGCCGGCGAAGGAGTAGCGCATGTACGGCGCCTCGCCGTCGGTCGTGAAATGCCCGGTCGTGCCGTTGCGGATCTGCGCGCGGCAATAGGCGTCGGCGGTCGCGGAGACCTGCGTGTCGAGTTGAACGGGACGAAGGCCGAACTTCGCGCGGTCGCGATTGATGAGCCGCACGAACTCGCCGCGCAGCGTCATCCGCGTCTCATCAGCCGCTCCTTCGCCCTGCGCGAGTGTCGCGCCGAAGGTGAAGGCGATCGTGAGGACCGCGAGAAGGAGCTTCTTCATGGGGCAACGATAAAACGGTTGAGGGTGAGGCGTCATTCCTCGAACGATTTTCTATACGGCCGCGAACGCTTGATCGACATCTGCAATCAAGTCCTCCACATCTTCAATGCCGACGGAGATACGGACGAGTCCGGGCGTGATCCCGAGCCGCGTTCGCGTTTCGACAGGGACCGACGCGTGCGTCATCGACTCGGGATGGGAGATCAGCGTTTCGACGCCGCCGAGTGATTCGCCGAGGGAACAGAGGCGGACGCGGTCGAGGAACTTCTTGGCGTTCGCGAGCGAGCCGAGCTCGAACGAGATCATCGCGCCAAAGCCGCGCATCTGGCGTTTGGCGAGCTCGTGCTGCGGATGGTCCGGCAGGCCGGGGTAGTACGTCTTCAGCGCTTTCGGCTGGCGCGACAGGTAATCCGCCATGGCCCGGCCGTTCTCCTCGTGTTGCTTCATGCGCACCGCCAGAGTCTTCACGCCGCGAAGGATCAGCCACGAATCCATCGGCGACAGGATCGCGCCGACGGCGTTCTGCAGGAAGCCGATCTGCTCGGCGATGGCGTCGTCGTTCGTAATCACCACGCCGCCGACCGAATCCGAGTGGCCGTTGAGAAACTTGGTGGTGGAGTGGACGACGATGTCCGCGCCGAGCTCGAGCGGCTGCTGCAGCCAGGGCGAGCAGAAGGTGTTGTCGACCACCACCAGCGAATCATTCTCATGCGCGACCTTTGCGCACGCCGCGATGTCGGTGACCGTCATCATCGGATTGGTCGGCGTCTCGAGGAAGACGATCTTCGTATTCGGACGCAGCGCCGCGCGCACTTTGTCGACGCATGCGGTGTCGACGTACGTGAACTGCAGTCCGAACTTTTCGCAGACCTTGTTGAAGAGCCGGAACGAGCCGCCGTACATGTTCTCGCCGGCGACGACGTGATCTCCCGACTTCAGCATGCGGAAGACCGTATCGGTCGCCGACATCCCCGACGCGAAGCAGTGCGCGTGTTTGCCGCGTTCGAGCGCGGCCAGGTTCGCTTCGAGCACGGAACGCGTCGGATTTTTCGTCCGCGCGTATTCGAAGCCTTTGTGCCTGCCGAGCTCCGGCTGGACGTACGTCGACGTCTGGAAAATCGGATAGGTGACGGCGCCGGTGACCGGCTCCGGCTCCTGGCCGGCGTGGATGCAATCGGTGGAGAAGCCCATGTGAATTCCTTTGCGTCAGTCCGCGTGTTCGGGCGCGAGCGGCTTCGCCCACTTCGTATAAATACCCTTCGACATGTAGCGTTCGGAGGCGTCGGGAATGATCGTGACGACGCGTTTGCCCGGGCCGAGTTTTTTGCAGACCTGAACCGCCGCAGCCACGTTCGCTCCCGCCGACGACGCGCCGAGCACGCCCTCCTCGGACGCCAGACGCCGCACCATGACGAAGGCGGGATCGTCGTAGATCTGGATTACTTCATCGGCCAGCGACATGTCCAGCACGGGCGGGATGAACGACGACGCCCCGATCCCTTCCACTTCGTGCGGTCCGGCCTCGCCGCCCTTCAGAATCGATCCCTGCGGCTCGACCACGACGCACCAGCAGTTCGGGTTGCGCTCCTTCAGATACTTCGCCACGCCGCTGAACGTGCCGCCGGTGCCGGCGCCGGCCAGCCAGGCGTCGACGCGGCCGTCCATCTGCTCCCAGATCTCCGGGCCGGTGGTCGCGTAGTGCGACTCGGCGTTGTACGGATTCGCGAACTGCTGCGGCACATACGAGTTCTCGATCCCTTTCGACAACTCCTCAGCTTTCGCGATCGCGCCTTTCATCCCGTCGTCCTTCGGCGTGAGGACGACTTCGCCGCCGAGGGCTTTCATCACTTCGCGCTTTTCGGTGGAGAAGTTTTCCGGGACGCAGAGAATGACGCGATAGCCCATGCGCGTGCCCGCCAGCGCGAGGGCGATGCCGGTGTTGCCAGCAGTAGGCTCGATGATCGTGCCGCCTTTGGCGAGCTTTCCATCGCGCTCGGCGCGCTCGATCATGCCGACGCCGATGCGGTCTTTGACGGAGAAGCCGGGATTGAGAAACTCGAGCTTCACGAAGAGATCGGCGCCGTCCGGGCCGCAGATGTTGGAAAGCTGCAGCATCGGCGTGTTGCCGACGAGATCGAGGATGCTGCGGACGGGTTTCGAGAGGGGCCTTGCCAAGCGCGCGGGATTGTATACGCCAAAAACAAAACGGCGGACCGAAGTCCGCCGTCGAAACGTCGAAAGTAAAAACTTACGCCCAGCTGGAGGAGCGGGTGGTCGACCGGCGCTGGTTGTAGCAATCGCGGCAATAGACAGGTTTGCCGCTGACGGGAGTGAACGGCACTTCGGTCGCGACTCCGCAGCTATCGCACGTCACACTCACCATCGAACGCTCGCGGCCACCGCCGCCACCGTTTCCGTCACGCGCCGTCTTCCGCTTGTCGCGGCAGTTCTTGCAGCGCTTCGGCTCGTTCGTGAAGCCACGCTCTGAGTAAAAGGCCTGCTCGTTCTTGCTGAACACGAATTCCTGTCCGCAATCGGCGCAGTTGAGAGACTTGTCGTTGAATGTATCCATGAACCTTGATCTCCTAAGTTGTTCCTTTGTTCGTACGATGAAGAATGTGATGCCGCAGCTCAGAGTGTGCGCGGGGTGCCGCGACCTCGCCCCCGCTTTGGTGCTTCACAAGCGAAATCGGATAGGTCGACCAGCCTCCCTTCGGTAACGAACACAGCACGCCCCCTGAACGCTCTATCGCAGTTCCTGGAAGGTGTTGTTTTTCGCTGGGTTCGTTGGGCCGCGTTTTAGCATAGATGTCCAGCCCAGGCAACGAATTACGCCATGCTCAAAATAAGTTCGTCAACGTATTGACCATCGAAATATGGAACATCAGATTCGCATCGGACCGGCCGGCTGGAGCTACAAAGATTGGGAGGGAACGGTCTATCCGCCGCACGGTTCGAAGTTCGATCACCTCGCTTATCTGGCCTCGTTCTTCGACACGATCGAGATCAATTCGCCGTTCTACCGCATCCCGCCGCCGGCGCATTCGAAGTCGTGGGTGCGTCGCGTGGCGGACAATCCGAATTTCAAATTCACCACGAAGGTATTCCGCGGATTTACGCACGATGATGCATCGGTGTCGGATGCCGACGTCACCGCCTTCCGCAACTACCTCGATCCCCTCGCCTCCGCCGACCGCCTCGGCGCGGTGTTGCTGCAGTATCCGTGGAGCTTCAAAAACAGCGCTGAGTCGCGCGACAAATTAGCCTCGCTGTTCAACGCATTCGACGGCTACCCGCTCGCACTCGAAGTCCGCCACTCAACGTTTCAAAACGAGGAGTTCTTCGACTTCCTCAACGAGCACGACGTGGCGTGGGTGAACGTCGATCAACCGCTCTTTCACGATTCAGTCAAGCCGTCCGACGCCATGACCGGCCCCCTCGCCTACGCCCGCCTGCACGGCCGCAACTACGAAAAATGGTTCGCGCACGGCGAAACGTGGGAGCGCTACAACTATCTCTACTCGAAAGAAGAACTGCAGCCGTGGGTCGACCGCATCCAGACGATGGCCACCGCGAAGGAAACGTACGTCGTGACGAACAATCACTTCCGCGGCCAAGCCATCGTGAACGCCGTCGAACTGGAAGCCTCCCTCGGCATGGACGCGAAGATGCCGCCGCAATTGAAGGAGACGTATCCGGGGAGGGCGTGAAAAGCGATTCACCACAAAGACACAAAGGACACGAAGAAAAACCTTTGTGCTCTTTGTACCTTTGTGGTGAGAAGAAGTTATCGCGCGACGTACGTAGCCGAGGGCAGCAACGCGCGCGACAGGTTCACGTGTCCGGCCAGTGTTTCCGCCGGCTCATCGTTGATAAGAATCCGCACGCGCTTCGCGTCCGGAAAGTTCGTGGTGACCGTTTGCACCACGGAGTAGATCGCCATCAGCTCTTCGTGGCTGCCGGTGCCCCAGCCTTGGGTGAGCGTGTTGCCGCCGAGGTCGACGAAGGCGGTGCCGTCGGGGAGGAGGAAGGTGGCGCGGACGACGGTGTCGCGCGGAAAAATCGGCGGGACACCGGCGTTCGATGATCCCTTGATCAACTCGCGCGCGACCACCGACAGCGCGCCGGCCGGGTTCTCGGGAAGGGCGACGTTGCGCGTTTCGCGGACGAGCAGCATCTCCGGGCCTTCGAAAAACAGCGTCACCGGACGGACTGCGACTTTGTTCTCCGCGTTGAGATTGGCCGACAACGGTTTCTTCTTGCAGCCGCCGGCGGCGATCAGAATCGCCAGCGACAGCACTACCGCGCGGCGCACTACGTTCCCGTCCTCGTGGCCGGCTTCGTGGTCGTCGTCACTGGTGCGGTTGGGGCGGTGGTTGCCGGCGGCGGTGGTTGCACGATCCCGATACGCGTTTCGTAGTCCGTCTTGTAGCGCTCCACGGCGGTCGTGATCGCATCGACGACGGACTTTTGAAATGCATCCGACTTGATCTTCGACTCTTCCTCGGGATTGGTGATGAACGCCACTTCCACCAACGCCGCAGGCATCGTGGCGCCGATGAGCACTTTGAACGGCGCCTGCTTCACTCCTCGGCTTTGAATTCCGGTGATGCGGTTCATCTCTTCCTGCACCGCCTGCGCGAGACGGCTCGATTCGTTGAGGTACTCCTGCTGCGCGAGATCCCAAAGCATCAGCTTGAGATCGCTGGATGCCGCCGGAGCCGCGGCGCTCTTCGACGCGTTTTCGAGCTCCGCGGCCTTCTCGGCCAGCTTGTCCGAGGCGTCGAGCGAGAGGAAATAGGTCTCGGCGCCGTGCGCGCCTTTGACGATGACCGCGTTCATGTGCACGGAGAGAAAGAGATCGGCGTGGTACTGGTTGGCGATGGCTGTGCGCTGATCGAGCGGCACGACCGTGTCGTCGTTGCGCGTGAGGACGACGCGCGTTTTCAACCTTGCTTCGAGCGCGGCGGCCAGTTTCTGGCAAAGCGCGAGCGTGGCGTCCTTCTCCATCAGGCCGCCGGGACCGATCGCGCCGACTTCCTTTCCGCCGTGCCCGGGGTCGATGACGATCGTGTGGATGCCCGGCGCCTCCACCGGCCGCGTCGAATTCAGCGGCTGCGGCGTTCCGGGCGCGACGGCCGCGCCTTTGCGCAGGTCGAGGACGACGCGAAACGGATTCTCGAGGCGGTAGGCGTCGGCCACGACGTCCGGCGCGGTGAGTTGGATGCGAAGGTCGTTGCCGGTGAACGTCGTCTTCGCCACATTCGGATCGTCGTGCGCCTGCTCGGCGTACGGCGCGCGGATCGCGGTCTTGAATCGGATCGTGTACGCGCCTGGCTCTTTGACGATGTTGTAGTCGGCGGGCGCCGTGAGCGTAAGGACGACTTTCGAAATCCCCTGCACGTTCGCAACGGAAACCGTCACGCCGGCGGCGGTGGTCTGCGCGGGGTGAACCTGCAGGATTTTTCCGGCCGCGTCCCAGGTCGCATCGAGGCCGGAGGCGCGGACCAGAAATCCCTGGAAGAACTGCCACGGCACGAAGGGACGATTGTCGATCGTCACCGGCGCGACCGGCATCTCGATCAGATCGTCCTTGACCACGCCGAAGCGGCTGTCAGTTCCGAAGGCGGCCACGGTGTTGTTCAGCGCGGCCTTGAAACCGTTGCCGTCTTTCGTCACCGATCCGCCGAGCGCGGCGATCACTTCGTCGGCGGCGAAATACGTATTGCCATTCTGGTGGGCGATGGTGATCTGCTTGTCGCCGCTGGCCGTGCGCAGCGTGGCCAGATTGGCGGGATTGGGCGAAGGAGTGGGCGTCGGCGCCTGAGCGAGAAGAAGGAGCGAGGACGCGAACGCGATCGCCAGGAGGGAGAGAGAGCGATTCATGTGGACCGCGGGATTATCGCACGGAGGATTCGCCGCGCCCGGGCGCTCGGCGCCTCCCCTTCCGCGCGGACGTGCGTCTCGGGGTGATCTTCGCCGAGGAGGATCTCGCGCGTGCGGAGGTACCCGATGCGCGCCAGGACGTCGAGCACGTCCCAACGGCGCTCGGTGAAACTGAACGGAAGACGATGCCGCGGACGGATGACCACTACGCGCGGATCGGTGACGACGTGGTCGTAGTCGCCCTTGCGTTTGAACAATCCCCCTTCCGACTCCCCTTTTTGCGTGACCACCACCACCGCGTCGCACCCTTCCGCCAGCGCTTTTTCGTATGGAGCGTTATCCGAAATCCCGCCGTCGCCGTACATCTCGCCGTTGATGACCGGACGGTGCGTGTAGAAGGGCGGCAGGTAGTTGGTGGCGAGTAAGAGTTGGAGTGGATCATCGACGTCGCGCGCATCGAAGATGACGTTCGCGCCATCGCGGAAGCGCGTCACGGAGACGAACAGCGGGAGCGCGTCGGGCTGCTTGAAGCGATCGCGTCCGATGAAACGCTCGAACGTGCGCTCGTGCATCTTTCGAAAACGGAACGGCGAGTGATCGACGAGCAGGTTGCGCAGATCGATGTGCGGCATGCGCATGAACGAACGCCAGTAGTAGCGGATGCGCGATTCGCAGTGCGCCGCGACCAGCGCAGCGTTCCAGGCGCCGGCCGAAACGCCGATGGCAAGCGCCGGACGGACGCCCAGTTCGGCCAGCGCTTCGATGACGCCGATCTGGAAGGCGCAGCGGGAAGAACCGCCGGAGAAAACGTAGCCGACGCGTTTGGCGTCGCGCAGCAAAGCGAGAGGTTGCAACGCGTTCAGTCTATGCTTTTGCGGTGAACGCAAAGCGCTGCCTATTCATTTTGGCCATCCTCGCCGCTGCCTGCGGCGGTCCGTCGGAACCGAAAGGTCCGCACGTGCACAAGGATCCGATCAGCGTGCGCGGCTGGATCGTGGACGTCGAAACCGGCCCGAGCACGGCCTACCACACGGTGGAAACCGAGGCTGCTCGCAAGCGCGATCTGTTCCGCGGCACGAATGTGTGGGTCGAAAACGCGCCGTACGTTTCGGGCGGCGTGGCCGAGACGGGCGCGTTCCTTCTGCTCGATGTGCCGCCGGGCGATGTGACGATCACCTTCTCCGCGCCCGGCGTTCCGGTGTCGCGGCTCGTGCTGAAACACATTCCCGGAAACGCCGACGTCTTCGTCCCGGCCATGCTGATCAAGAAGGACGCGGTGTCGCTGCTCGATCCGAAAAGCGCCAAGGTTCGCGTCGCGGCGCAGATCGATAAGGCCGTTCCGACCGGCGCATTCGCGGATGTCGGCGATCAACGGATTGCGGTGATGTCGACGCCGATCCGGGACATGATCGATCGGCTCGACTATCCGACTCCGCCGGCCTATCAGGCACCGTTGGCGACCGTCAAGTAATCGGCCGCCGTCGTACGCGCGCGATCAGCGCGTCGAGCGAGAAGAGGCCGGGGCCGAAGGCCAGGACGATCAGCGAGGTGAGGAGGTAAAGGAAGGGCGCGGCGTTCGTGAACGCGTCCTGATCCTTGAAGAAGGTTTTCACCGCATCGAGATCGGCGGTGAGATAGGCGACGATGAAGTTGATCACGAGCGGGATGCAGATCAGCCGTGCCGCGAGCCCGAGGAGCAGCAGGAGGCCGCCGACGCACTCGATGGACGCGACGAAATAGGCGTTTGCGACCGGCATCGGGATGTGCAGGTGCGTCAGGAAATCGATGAAGCGGTCGATGTTCTCCAGCTTTCCCTTGCCGGTCTGAAAGAGTCCCCAGCCGAAGATCAGGCGCAGCGCGAGCAGGAGCGGGCTGCGCAACCGGTCGAAGATGCGCGTCGTGGCGAGGTCGTACCAGCGATCCAGTTTGGCGATCATCGTTCTCCTTTTACCCGACCTCGATCGCCGTGAACAGCCCGGCGGCACTCCAGTCGCGGAACCAGGTGAAGAGCTCGGCCTGCTCGGGGAAACGGCGGAAGCGCGCCTGGAACGTTTCGATCGCGCTGCCGATCGTCTGGCGCGCGGCGAGACATTCGAGGAACACGTACGCCTCGCGGGTGAGCGGCATGCGATAGACGCTGTAATCGCGGCGATGAACGGCCAGCCACGATTTCTGCCGCCGCGGCTTCATCGGCGTTTCATCGCGGAATGCCTGAAAGGCCTCGTTCGCGTCGTAATCCAATGCCAGCAGCCGCAATGCCGGAATCGGGATGATACGCGCGTCCGCGACCTCTTCCGGCGCAATCGATGCGATCGCATCGGCCGGCAGCGCCTCGGCCTCCTCCTCTTCGAACACCTGCGTCATGGCCAGTTCGAGTTTCGCCAGATCGCTCAGGAACGTTTTCCGTTTCCATGTCGATGATGCGATGTACTCCGGCAGCGAATCTCCCAAACGATTGAACGTGTAGCTGCGCGACGGAAACTGCTGCACATACTCGCGAACCAGATGCTCGAACGCGTGCTCGCCGAGGAATTGCGCGACAGCGGCGTAATCGACGGTGAGCGCTTCGATCATCCGCAGCATGTACATGCCGTGGTAGATGCCGATGCGCTGAATCGGCTGCAGCGTCTGCGAGGGAAGGATGACGTCGTCGACCGCGAGCTCCACCGACTCCGCTGCCTCGTACACGTCGGAAGGATGCGTGACCACCGCCTGCATCCACTCCTGCAGCGGCGCGAGCGCGAGGTCAGACAGCGGCATACGCGACCTCCGCCTCACGAAACGCTTCCGCCTTCTTGGCTTCGGCATGCACCGTCGGAAAATCGGGGATGTCCGCGTCCCACTCCAGCAGCGTCGACACATCGCCGGTGCGTGCACACGCGCGGCCGTACAGCTTCCACACTTCTTCGATCACGAAATCGTTGTGCGTGTCGATGATGTGCGTGCCGTGATTCTGATGACCGGCCAGATGGACCTGCACGACGCGGTCGGCCGGAATGGCGTCGACGTAAACGTTCGGATCGAAGCTGTGGTTGAACGAGCTGACGTAGATGTTGTTCACGTCGAGCAGCAGACCGCAGTCGCTCTCTTCGGCGAGCGACGCCAGGAAATCCCACTCCGTCATCGTCGACGTCGCGAATTCGACATACGACGACGGATTCTCGACCACCAGCGGCGTTTCGAGATAGTCGGAAACGACGCGAACGCGCTCCGCCGTGTGCCGCAGCGACTCCGCGTTGTACGGCATCGGCAGCAGGTCGTGCACATTGCGGCCGCTCACGCCCGTCCAGCAGAGGTGATCGGAAATCCAGCGCGCGTTGACGGTGCGCGCCAGCGATTTCAGCTTGCAGAGGTAATCGAAATCGAGCGGATCGGTGCCGCCGATCGACAGCGAGACGCCGTGCAGCACGATCGGATACTGCTCCGCGATTTTCTCGAGCACGTAGCGCGGACGGCCGCCCGTGTCCATGTAGTTTTCGGAGAGCGCCTCGAACCAATCGACGTCGGGCTGCGAGCCTAGGATGTGGCCGTAGTGGACGGTGCGCAGCCCCACGCCGATGCCGAGGTCAGGGAAGTTGAATCGATTCATTGAGTGTCCGTTGGAGTTGGAGGACAGGCGCGGGGACGCCTGTCCTCCGTGAGGCAGACGCGTTACGAAGCCTTCGGCGGAACGGCGCAGGAACTCTTGCCCTTGCAATCGTTCTTGCCGCCCTGGCCCTGGCCCTTGCAGGCGTTCTGGCCGGCGCAGCTGTGCCGGTACTCCTTCGAGGCGCAGCTGCCCTTGCCTTTGCAGCCGTTCTTGCCGTCAGCGCCCTGGCCCTTGCAACCATTGAGGCCTTTACAGGCATGCTTGTCGGCCTTCTTTTCGTCCGTCGCCATCTGGACGGCCTGCGACGTGGCCTGGTTGAGGCCGGCCGCCGCCGTTTTGGCCTGGTCAGCACGAAGACTGGTTCCGGCGCTGAGGCCGGCGACGACACCACCGAGAACGAGATAACGGGCGAGATCACGACTATTCATGGGATTCTCCTCCTAAATTTTGTTGGACAGCGATAGACCTACG